>Ga0247808_10000708_pt1 | contig 16020 bp, 14 predicted proteins | sample UWRJL089202R1_FD_179914 | JGI IMG/M metagenome (GOLD analysis project Ga0247808, IMG submission 179914) | Plant litter microbial communities from Arlington Agricultural Research Station in Wisconsin, United States - UWRJ-L089-202R-1 | ecosystem: Environmental > Terrestrial > Plant litter >... | reverse complement strand
TCTAGATCAAGCCTATCTGATATCAAAAACGCCGGGCAGATACCCGGCGTTTTTGTTAACTTATTGAAGGGAAAGAAATTCCCTTAATTTTTCTAAAAAGCTCGACTGCATAAATATCAGTCATACCCGATACAAAATCAACGATCGACTGTATCTTCGCATAAGCCCCGGTATCGGTTGTTAAGAACTGTTTCGGGATAAGCTCTACCAGTTTCTGATGATACTTGGACGAGTTGTACAGATAGGCTGGAATAAATTCTTCCAGCAAACCACCCATCACTTTGAAACCTGCCACTTCGATTTGCACCACAGATGGATAATTATAAATCTTTTTAATGGATACCTTTTCAATAGTCTTCATAGTACTTAGAAAAGGTTCTGCGATATATTCAATCAGGCTTTTATTCAAATCTCCGTTTAAGATGGCTTCCTGCTGATTGTAGAAAACTTCTGACACCTGGCCAATCAGGGTACTGATCGACTTTGCACGCATCAGCGTGATTTTGGCATCATCATCTTCCATATCTGCTAGTCTCGCTGGCATCTTACTGTCATTACACAGCGGAAGCAACAGCGCCTCGACCTCAGCATAGCTAAGGATTTTAAGCCTGTGTGCATCTTCCAGATCAATGATATTATAGCAGATATCATCTGCAGCCTCCACCAGATAGACCAGGGGATGGCGCTTATAGATCAGCGGTTGATCCTGCACCTTAAGCAGACCAAGCTCTACGGCGATTTTTTGAAAATCGGATTCTTCCGACTGGAAGAATCCGTATTTCTTGGTATAGATATTCGCTTTATTACTGCCACCAGCCGCAGCACAAGGATATTTAACGATAGATGCCAGTGTTGCATAGGTTAAAGCAAAACCACCACTACCCTTTCCAGCAAACTGATGCGTCAGGATGCGCAAGGCATTGGCATTACCTTCAAAGTTTACCAGATCCGCCCATTCAGCAGGGCTTACCTGATCCTGAAAAACACGGCCATCTCCGGTAGTGAAATAATACGATATTGCCGCTTCACCAGAGTGTCCAAAAGCAGGATTTCCCATATCGTGCGCCAGACAGGCCGAAGCAATGATATTTCCGACCTCACTGATCAGTGGATTTTCCGCATCAAGATCAGGATGTACCGCCTTCAGTTTATTGTAAAAGATGGTTCCCAGTGACCGGCCTACACTTGCTACTTCCAGGCTATGTGTAAGCCTGTTATGTACAAATACACTCCCCGGAAGCGGGAAAACCTGCGTTTTATTCTGCAATCTCCTGAAAGGAGAAGAAAAAATGATCCTGTCATAATCCCTTTGAAACTCTGACCTTGCATCTATAGAATTCCCATTGTACTTCTCTTCACTCCCCCATCGCTTTCCAGACAATAGTGTATTCCAATTCATCATAATTTTTTGCGTTAATTGCCGGCCGTGCTGCCGCCTTTACCGTTAAGTTCCTTGTCCCGATCCATTTCTACCATGTCCACATTATCCGGCTGGGTAAAATCACCAAGCAGGTATTTATTGAAATGATCTGCCAACTTGTAAAACGCATATTCTGTAAATTCGCCAAATCCATGACGCTGACCCGGGAGGATCACATACTCGAAACGTTTTCCGGCTTTCATCAATTGATTGGCCAGTCTGATTGTATTTGCAGGGTTGACATTATTATCCATGTCACCAGTCATGATCATCAAATGACCTTTCAGGTTGTTGGCCAGATCTGGATTTTTCTCTATACTGTATTTGAATGTGGTGTCACCTTTGGCACTTACTATTTCTTTCACACCATGGTGTTTTTCACTCCACCAGCGGTTATAAATGCTGTTGTCATGGTTACCCGCTTTAGATACGGCGACTTTAAAGAAGTCAGGATAAACCAGCATAGCGGCAGTCGACATAAATCCGCCGCCTGAGTGACCAGTAATTCCTGTTTTGCTGCCATCAATAAATGGGTAGCGGTCTGCAAGTTGCTCTATCGCTACTTTCTTATCTGCCAAACCATAGTCACGCAGGTTTCCATAACCGAAGGTATGGTACCATTTAGACCTGGCGGGATTACCCCCACGGTTACCTACAGAAATGACGATATAGCCAAACTGTGCAAGTCGGTCAGTATTATCCAGACTTTTGGTAAAGGCTTTATTAACCGCCTCCGTTTGCGGACCAGGGTATACATATTCAATAATTGGGTATTTCTTATTGGGGTCGAAATCGAAAGGTTTATACATAACCCCATATAAGTCCGTTACGCCATCATCTGCTTTTACTTTAAAGGGTTCAGGGAATTTGTAACCTGCCGCCATCAGCAATGACAGATCAGTAGTTTCCAGATCCATCACCTTAACACCTGAATTATCATACAATACCGATTTTGGTACGGTATTTACTCTCGAATAGTTGTCAACAAAATAACGACCCTCATCATTCATATTCGAAGCATGGTCAAAGTCTCCGCTATTTAACAACTTCATACCCGATCCGTCAAAATTGATCCGGTACAAATGCAGATAATAAGGATCTTCTTTCGCTTCTACCCCGTTTGCGGTAAAATAGAGCACCCTGTTTTTTTCATCAACATTGACGATCTCCGTAGCGTGGAAAGATCCCTTATCAATTTGATTTTTGAGTTTTCCCTTGCTGTCAAACAAATAGAAATGACCCCATCCATCGCGTTCCGACCAGTGGATAATCTCCTGTCCGTCATTCACCAGACCCGGTCTGTTGATCTCCACATAGGTATTGAAACGTTCGTCGATCAATGGCGCAACTGTATTCGTATTGATATCTACGGTGCAGATATCAACGCGCTTCAAATCCCTGCTGGTACGTGAAAAATAGATCTTGCTGTTGTTACCCAGCCAAATGGATGGACGGAATTCGTTATCTCTGTCTTTATTTAAAGAGGGAGCAGACCATAAAGAAACAGTCTGATCTTTAAAAGCCGAGATATTTAGTTTCTTGAATGTTTTAGCGGCGAAATTGAACAACAGAATTTCATCTATCGGTGATTCCTTTTCCCCTGGCATTTGATACTTATAAGTTTCCAGTGTTGGTCTTCCATTCCCAGTGCTGTTGATCACCCACAGGTCTTTCACTTTTCTGGAATCCTCTCTGTTCAATACAAAGTATTTGGCATCCGGCGACCACATGACAAATGCACGGCGACGTTTTTTATCGTTTTTAATGACTTCCTCATTGTTTTCACCATCACCATCACTTCCATACGAATAAAACTTTACGCCATCTTTAGTCAGCTGGTGTTCAACTATAGTACTGTCGTCTTCGTTTTTAACCGCCTTCATGTAATTGGCTTTGTCCATCCAGTACAAATTGTATTTGCGGGAGAAGATGATTGCCGATGAATCAGGTGCTACAGATCCCCATGAAGGTTTAGCCTTAGGTTTGGCATAATTCGGAACCTCAGTTAATTTAGCTGTCGCGATGTCATAATTGAAGTAGAAGACCTTCTTTTGCATAGAATCAGCCGCCTTTTTATCTTTACGATCTGGCTTTAGCTCATCGATCGTACTTTTCACTTCAAAGCTTAGGCTTTTCTCATCTTTTGCAAACTTGATGTTTTCTACCGGAAGGTGCTGTGCATCAAAAGGATCTCTGACTACTGTAGTAATCTCTGCAGCAAGTCTTTCTGTATTAAAAATCTTCTTTTTGGTTCTCAGGGTAGCATCTACCATATACCATTCTTTACCATTTGGTGTTTCATACATGTACCAGAACCGGTTGCTCAGTTTCAGCCAGTGTGGATCTACCGCAGTAGAAAACACCATTTTCCGCATCTTACCGGGTGAAAATCTTGACGCCAGCTGGTAATTGGCCTTCGGCGCTTCTGTCATTTTTTCTGTCATGGTAAATGTTTTTGTCTGTGCATGCAATGCAGCAGAAAAAACAGTCAGCAGGACTAAGAGAAAGTAAAATTTCTTCATATTGATTGAGTTTGATGGCGTCTAAATTATTGAATTCGCCAGTGTAATCCATTTTTTCTTTGTAATAAATTAGCGAACAGCGCTATTCTGTAAATTATTAATCAATACTTACATTTTAATCTGATTTATCTATCGTCTTTTTCTAATTTTGCAGCCATCAGAAAAACCAATACTTAAACATTTACTTAGCTAATGAATAAACACTTCTTAACAATTACTGCTGCTGCACTCCTGTTCACTGCAGGCTGCCAGTCTAAGACACAAAATGCGGATGGCAATGCAACTGCCGACAGCACATCTACGTCAGCTACCGCGGAGGCATCAGCTCCTGCCGGAACTCCTGTCAACATTGATAAAATCAAGGTTGCGGATGCTAAAACCATTCTTGCACGGAAACAGGTGCCTGTTTTATGTTATCATCAGATCAGAGACTGGAAAGCTACAGACTCCAAATCATCAAAAGATTATATCATCCCTGTAGCAACATTTAAAGAACACATGAAAATGCTTGCCGACAGTGGTTACCACACCATTCTTCCAGACGAGTATTACGCTTACCTGAATAACGGCACGCCACTGCCTAGCAAACCGATCATGCTGTCATTTGACGATACAGAATACAATCAATATGCTATAGCAGCGCCTACCTTAAAGAAATATGGGTATAAGGCCGTTTATTTCATCATGACGGTATCGCTTGGAAGACCGAATTACATGACCAAAGCGCAGGTAAAGGAATTATCTGATGCAGGCCACGTGATTGGATCACACACCTGGGATCACCATAATGTTAAAAAATACCAGGGGAAAGATTGGGAAACGCAGATTGACAAACCTACAAAAACACTGGAAGCAATTACCGGCAAAAAGATCGAGCATTTTGCCTATCCATTTGGCTTATGGAATCCTGAAGCTATTCCTGAATTGAAAAAAAGAGGATTTAAATCTGCGTATATACTTGCAGAGAAACGTGACCCGAATGATCCCTTGTTCACCATCAGAAGGATCATTGCCAGCGGTTACTGGTCGGCAAGAACCTTAAGCAATAGCATTAAAAACAGTTTTTAATCAGTAATAGTCATATAAAAGGCCTGCATCAAATATGATGCAGGCCTTTTGTATATCGGGAAAGCTTCCTAAGCGATCAAAGTAATTTTGTATTCTTTCTGGTTAAAGCTAAAACTTTCGCCAACCTGTTTTCCAACCATCATTTGTCCTACGGGTGACAAGACAGAGATGGCAAAAGCCTGCTCCGATCCTGCTTTAAGCACGCCGGCACTGATGCTGATATAGAAAATTCCTTGGGTCGTATAGACCAGGTTCCCACTTCTGACGCGATCGCCGGCGGTAACATCCACGATCGCTTCCAGTACCTGCAGGTTTTGCTTCGCATCAGCCAGCAGGCCTTTAGTCCGGCCAATATCCTGCGCCATCATTTCCCTGGTGGTTTCAAATTTATCACCGGCACTGCTCTTGGTATCGTCATTACTCGCTTCACGAGATTGCTCAAGTGCAGTTTCCGCGGTTTCAATTCTGCTGAGTATAAATTCCCTGCACAGCTGATACAGGGCTATTTTTAAATCTGTCGTGCTCATTAATCTGCTATCCACCTCACTTTTTCTACCATCGGCGTTCTTTTAGCAGGTCTTGATGCTTCGGCATGATAACCCATATAAAACAAACCGAAGCATTTTTCATTTTCACCAAGGTTCATATAGTCGCCAAGCTGCTTGATTGTACCCGGAGAACTCCAGTACGCGCCAACACCAAAGGCTTCGGCAGTTAACGCCATATTCTGTACGGCACAACCAACAGCGGCAATCTCCTCCCATTCAGGCAGCTTATCGGGATGAAGCTGCGCATTGATGGCTATCACGCAGCTGCTTTGTTCCAATTTTAAAGGAATGCTGTCATATTTCTTCTGCAGAAACTTCTCTGCCGGGGTGTTGTCTTTGTATAAACGTGCTAGTTCCTGTCCCAGCTGACTTTTAGCGGTCTTTCTATATACGATAAACCTCCAGGGCTGGGTAAGTTTATGCGTAGGTGCATAATTGGCATTCTCCAGTATCGCTTCAATAACCTCAACAGGTATTTCAGCACCTGTATAACTCGCAGGAAACACACTTCTACGCGCTTGTATGATCTGATTAAGTATTGTGATTTTTTCTTCCATAATCTGAAAGCAAAATTAACTTAAATTTCGCCGAAATTGCTCAGGAATTGTCGGGATCTTGCAAGGAATGGAGAATATTACCTACCTTTGCGGCTTATTTCCTACATATGATTTCAGTTTCTAATTTATCGTTGCGCTACGGAAAACGTACCTTATTTGAAGATGTTAACTTAAAATTCACCCAGGGCAATTGCTATGGCGTAATTGGTGCAAACGGAGCAGGTAAGTCTACTTTCCTTAAAATCCTTTCAGGTGATGTAACCCAGACTTCAGGAAGTGTGGCGATCACACCGGGTGAAAGGATGGCGGTTTTAAAACAAAATCACTATGAATTTGATGAGTTTACGGTAATTGAAACCGTGATGATGGGTCACAGCGAGCTGTACGACATCATGAAAGAAAAGGATGCCATCTACGCTAAGGAAGATTTCACGGATAAAGACGGTGAACGTGCCGGTGAACTTGAAAACAGATTTGCTGAAATGGATGGCTGGAACATGGAAAGCAACGCTGCAACCATGCTTAGCAATCTTGGCATCAGGGAAGAACAACACTATAAACAACTGAAAGAAATTGATGGTAACCAAAAAGTAAGGGTGCTCCTGGCACAGGCGCTTTTCGGAAATCCGGACATCCTGTTACTGGATGAGCCAACCAACGATTTGGATATCGAAACCATCGCATGGCTGGAGAATTTCCTGGCTGAATATGAGAACATCGTTTTGGTCGTATCCCATGACAGGCACTTCCTGGATGCAGTCTGTACGCATATTGTAGATATCGATTTCAGCAAAATGACTACCTATTCAGGTAACTATACTTTCTGGTATGAATCAAGCCAGCTTGCCCTTAAGCAACGTGGTGATCAGAATAAGAAACTGGAAGAGAAAGTTAAAGAGCTGCAAGAATTTATCCAGCGCTTTAGTGCCAATGCCTCTAAATCCAAACAGGCTACCTCACGTAAAAAAGCACTCGATAAAATTGATATCTCGGAGATCAAGGCTTCCAGCCGTAAATATCCTGCAATTCTATTCAACAACCTGGGCCGCGAAGCCGGAGACCAGATCCTGCAGGTAGAAAATCTCTCGCACAGTGCCAATGGAGAAGTGATGTTTAAGAACATCAGCTTCATGGTCAATAAAGGCGATAAGATTGCTATTTTATCTCAAAACTCACTGGCTACCGCAGCATTTTATAATGTGCTTACCGGCAGGGAGCCAAACTATACCGGTGATTTCAAATTCGGTATTACCATCAATGTGGCCGATATTCCGAATGACAACTCTCAGTATTTTGCTGGCAAGGATATGAACCTGGTCGACTGGCTGCGTGAGTATTCTGATACCGATAAAGATGAGCAGTTTGTGAGGAGCTTCCTGGGTAGAATGTTGTTCTCGGGAGAAGAAGTGCTCAAGAACACCAAGGTGCTCTCAGGTGGAGAAAAAATGCGTTGCATGTTTTCTCAGATGATGCTGAAACATGCCAACCTCCTGCTTTTTGATGAGCCAACCAATCACCTGGATCTGGAATCCATCACTGCGCTAAACAATGGTATGAAAGATTTCAAGGGAACAGTTTTGTTTACCTCCCGAGATCATGCACTTACCGAGTCTGTTGCTACACGTATCATCGAAATTACACCAAAGGGAACCATTGATAAAATGAGGACTTATGATGATTACATCAATAGTCCCGAAGTTGCAGAACTGAGAGCGAGTCACTATTAATTGAGATTTCAATAACATAGAGCTACATGAAGGCAGGATTATTTCCTGCCTTTTTTTATTTGGAAGGCCTGGCCGTACTGATAGGAAGGCACAGGTAGCAATTACTTTACACGCAATAAAACACGATGGTATTGCCTGAACTTGAATTCTAAGCTATCTTTAAGCCATTGATACTAGTTTATGATCGCATTAAAATCTGTAGCGCACAGCTATTCCGGGGCACATCCTATTGTCTTTAAAGACTGGGAAATCAACAACGGTGAACAGTGGCTGTTGCTGGGAGGATCCGGAAGTGGAAAAACGACGCTCCTCCATATTCTGACCGGAATTTTGAAACCTGAGCAGGGAGAAGTGTTCATTGATGACACTTCCATTTACAACTTGTCATCAAGAAAGCTCGATCAGTTCAGGGGACGACGTGTGGGTATTATCTTCCAGCGTCCGCACCTGATCAAAAGTCTGACCATTGCAGAAAACCTCCAGCTGGCGCAAACTTTCTCCGGGCTTCCGGCCAATCAGGAACGTATTTTAGAAGTGCTGACATCTTTGGATATCGCGCATAAAAAGGATGCCTACCCATCAACCTTGAGTCAGGGACAATTACAGCGGGTATCCATTGCGCGTGCTGTGGTTAACAAACCGGCATTACTTATTGCTGATGAACCGACCTCCAGCCTTGACGACATCAATGCATTTGCGGTACTGGATCTCTTGCTGAAGCAATCTGGTCTGAATCAGGCCACCCTGGTCGTAGCTACCCACGATAAAAGAGTTAAAGATGCCTTTACCAATACCTACGAATTAACATGAGTCCATTAAAAATAAGCTGGAAAAGCATCTGGTCAAAACCCTTGTCTTCTGCATTAAACATGATGCTGGTTGCCTTTGGAACAGGGATCCTGACCATTTTACTCCTGGCTTCTGCCCAAATCAGCGATAAGCTGACCAATAACTCCAAAGATATTGACCTGGTGGTTGGCGCCAAAGGAAGTCCGCTGCAACTCATTTTAAGTAGTATTTATTACATAGATTTTCCTACAGGTAACATACCGCTGAAGGATGCCGATGCCCTGATCCATAATCCCTGGGTCAAAAGAGCAGTCCCCCTGGCCCTGGGCGATAATTATAACGGAATCCGCATTGTCGGTACAGACTCCAACTTTACGGCACTCTACAAATTGAAGATTGCTGAAGGTAAACTCTGGTCTGAAGATTTTGAAGCAACCATTGGCGCAGAGCTCGCCCGCAACCAACATCTTAGAGTCGGCGATTCCTTTAATGGTGCGCACGGACTTACCGGCAGTACAGATGTGCATAAAGCACATGCCTATAAAGTTACGGGCATACTGAGCCCGCAGGGAAATGTTACCGATAACCTGATCCTGACCAATATTGCTAGTGTCTGGAAAATGCATGAGTCGGAAGAAGAACATGATCATGAAAAAGAAGCTGCAGCTGCTGAAGATAGAGAAATCACGTCTTTGTTAATACAATACCGCTCTCCGATGGCCGTGGCGATGTTCCCGGCTATGGTCAATCAATCTACTAATCTGCAGGCGGCTTCTCCCGCACAGGAAAGCACCCGTCTGTTTTCATTGATTGGTGTAGGTGTGGATACCCTGCAGTGGTTTGCTGTACTCATCATGCTGATTGCCGCCATCAGCGTGTTTGTGAACCTGTATAACTCCCTGAAAGAGCGGAACTACGATCTGGCAATCATGCGTACCCTGGGCGCTTCGCGCACTAAGCTTTTCCTTATTGTCATTACAGAAGGCATCATGCTGACACTTGCCGGCACCCTGATCGGCATTGCACTCGGTCATGTTGCGCTGGCGTTGATCAGCCACTTTCAGGAAAGCAGTCAGGCCAGATTAAATGGCATGATCTTCCTCAAAGAAGAGCTTTACCTCTTGATTGCCGGACTGCTGATTGGTATATTTGCTTCAGTAATTCCTGCGATACAGGCCTATAGCGCTAATATTTCTAAAATACTATCTAAAAATTAATATGAAAAAGTTACTCTTTGTGTTATTCCTTTTTTCGGGCATCGTTGCTAAAGCTCAGCATGACCCTGCCGACCAGATCATCTCCAGCAACTGGGATGTGATCGGTGGTGTAGACTTTAAAGTCCTTAAGGAAGATCAGATGTATGCACAATTTACACCTGAAATCAAGAAACACGCCAATAAGCCTTTCGAACTGGAAGGTTATATTGTACCGATCAAGGACGGCATGAAGCAAACAAAATTCATGCTTTCTACCCTACCCATTAATCAGTGCTTTTTCTGCGGAAAGAATGGCGTCCCGATCATGGTATTGGTAGAACTTACTGAGCCCATAAAATTTACGTATCAGACCGTTACCATCAAGGGCACGCTTAGGCTAAGTACCGCAAATGCACTGGACGCTCCTCCCATCGCCCTGATTAATGGTAAATCTTTATAAAGATATGAAGATAGATCCGGTCCATATTTTAAAGGAGAACGCACTAAAAAACACGAAACAGCGTGTCCGTGTGCTAGAAGAGATCGCCATGGATGATGTAGCTATCTCACAGCCAGAGCTTGAAAAAAAGCTGGGTAAGGAGATTGACCGGGTAACACTTTACCGGATCCTGAATGCATATGAGGACAAAGGAATACTGCACCGCATTATGGATTTAAATGGCACTGCGAATTACGCCATCTGTTCTTCTTCATGTACAGCACAACACCACCATGATGAACACGTACACTTCAACTGTACCAGTTGCCATAAGATCTACTGTCTGGATGTGAGCGTCCCTCAGGTTAAAATGCCCGGAGGATTTTCAGCCGTAGCGCTAAACTCAACAGCCTACGGCATCTGCGAAAAATGCAATGCCCAGACCAAAAACTAACCCATAAAAAAACGGCCTGGAAAATATCCAGGCCGTTTCTATTAATATTGAAGATCAGATTAGTGAGCCTCATGTCCGTCAGCACCATGTGCATGACCGTGCGCTAATTCTTCTTCTGTAGCTTCACGTACAGCTAAAATTTCACCTGCAAAAATCAGGTTCTTTCCAGCCATTGGGTGGTTTAAATCCACAGCGATAGTTTCATCATGAATAGCTGTAACGCCAGCTCTGAAATGATTGCCCTGGTTATCCTGCAAAGGAATAACATCACCAACATTTGGCAGGTCAACATCCTTGAACATTTCTTTTGGCAGGTCTGCATAAGCTCCCGGATCAATTTCTCCGTAACCATCTTCAGCGCTAAGCTCAAAACTGTATGCATCACCTACATTCAGGCCTAATAAATGCTCCTCAAACTTAGGTAACATCATTCCTGTGCCATACAAAAAGACTAAAGCATTTTGCTCATCCGCTTTTTCTACGAAAACTTGTTGTCCTTCTTCATTGGTTGTATGCAGTTCATACGTCAATGATACTACAGTATTGGATTTAATACTCATTACAATCTTATTTAGTTTATTAATTTCAATGCTTCTTCAATACTACCCACAGGCAGCTGACATGATTTATTGCGGCAAATATAGATTTTTGTTTCAATGCTTTGCTTATCTTTTAACAATGGAAGCAAAGTATTTGTTCCAGCTAATGTAATTTTATTGGGGATGTACTGTAGTTCCAGCGCAGCGAGTATTTCAGAGGGATCTTCACCCGTTACTGCGATCTCATTGATACCGAAAATTTCGTTCAATAACTGTATGCCCCAGTTGGAATAACCCGAACCATAGCGTGCCATTTGCGGAAACACCGAAGCCAGCATAGTTGCAGCTTTATCGATATAGCGCTCTTCATCAAACAACAAGCCAAGCGTATGCAGGTTCTGCGCCATCATGGAGTTGGATGCAGGAATCACATTGTCCATCACCTCATATTTCCTGGCAATCAGCGCTTCTTCATTGGCTGCTGTATAAAAGAACATCGGGCTCTGCTCATCTCTAAAATTCTGGAGCACGTATTCCGCCAGTTCTTTGGCAGCAATCAGCCATTGCTCATCAAAATCTGCCGCATATAAAGCCAGCAACGCATCAATAAAACAGGCGTAGTCGTCCAGAAATCCGGTAATACTGGCCTTCCCGTTTTTATAATTGCGGAACAACATGCCTTCAGGCGTTTTTAAATCCGTCAGGATAAATGCCGCAGCCTTTTTGGCCATTGCATAATACCGTTCATCCTTAAAGATTCTGTAGCTATCTGCCAGTCCTCGGATAGCCAAACCATTCCATGCCGTCAAACATTTATCATCCAATCCCGGGCGTACGCGTTTGCTCCGCACATCCAGCAATGCCTTTTTGGCTTGTCTGATTTTCTGCTCCAGTTCAATCACAGACAATCCCCTTACCCCTGCATAATCCTCTTCAGAGAATTTACGGAGCAGGATATTGGTATGCTCCTCCTCCCAGTTACCTGTTTCACTCACGTGGAAATAATCTGCAAGCAAGGCTGCGTCGTCGCCTAATACAGCATCAAACTCAGCCTTATCCCATACATAAAACTTACCTTCCACACCCTCACTATCCGCATCCAGCGCAGCGTAAAAAAGACCGGATTCGGCAGTCATCTCCCGGTTAAGCCATGCAATGCTTTCTGCAACAATCTCCTTAAACAAGGGTATTTTACTGTATTGGTAGGCTTCTGCATATAAGCTGATCAGTTGACCGTTGTCGTACAGCATTTTCTCAAAATGCGGTACGTGCCACTGTCCATCTACCGAGTATCTCGCAAATCCTCCACCCACGTGATCATAAATTCCGCCGTAAGCCATCTTTTCCAAAGTCAGCATGGTCGACACAAAGGTTGCATCATCCTCCATCAAATGGCTATAGCGGAGTAAAAACTGCCAGTTATTTGGCAAAGGGAATTTGGGGGCGCGGTTATATCCCCCTTCAGACATATCAAAATTTCTTTTCCAGGGATCGGTGATGGCGATCAGATCTGCTTCTGTGTAATCTGCTTCTCTTTTTCCGGGAACAATCTGTTCCGCATTTCTTACACCCTCAGTAAGCCGTTCTGCATATTCAATGGCCTTGCCTGGCTCATTGGCATATAAGCCGGCAACATTTACTAAAATATTGATCCAGTCGTCTTTCTTAAAATACGTACCGCCATAAACGGGGCGCTGATCAGGCAAACAGATGCAGTTGAGCGGCCAGCCGCCACTTCCAGTCATGAGCTGCACAGCCAGCATATAGATCTGATCAATATCCGGGCGTTCCTCGCGATCCACCTTAATGCATACAAAGTGTTTGTTCATCACCTCTGCTACCTCCTCTTTCTCAAAACTTTCACGTTCCATCACATGGCACCAGTGGCATGCCGAATAACCTATGCTCACCAGGATCAGCTTATTTTCATTCCTGGCCTTAGTCAGCGCTTCTTCACCCCACTCGTACCAGTTAACGGGATTATAGGCATGCTGCAATAAATATGGGGAAGAGGCTTTGATCAGGTTATTGGCTTCAAAATTCATAGGATAAAGGTAAAAAGATAAAATCGTACTTTTACAGAAAGCTATGTCTTATGACGATTACCCACACAGAAATATACCGCTTCAGTATTCCGATGGAACCCTTTGTCATTGCCACCGGAGTGATGGATTATGCGCAAAATGTACTGGTCAGGATTTATACCGATAAGGGGATCCATGGCGTTGGTGAATGTTCTGCTTTCCCGATGATTGTTGGCGAAACGCAGGACACCTGTCTGGCGATGGCCAAGGAATTTGCGCGCATTTTGATTGGTAAGGATCCCCTGCAAATTCCCGACAGGATGAACGATTTACTAGGCTATGCCGCGCACAACAGTACCATCAAAAGTGCCTTTGATATGGCCTTGTTTGATATCGCTGCCAAGGAGGCCGATTTACCTTTGTATAAATTTCTAGGCGGTCATAAACGGACTATAGAAACGGATATGACCATCGGTATTGACACGCCCGAAAACATGGCCCTTTCTGCATTAAGATACCAAAGCCAGGGTTGCCGTATCCTGAAGATCAAACTGGGAAAAAAGGTGCATGAAGATCTCGAACGGGTGAAGCTCATCCGGGAAGCGGTTGGACCGGAAATGACTTTGCGCCTGGATGCCAACCAGGGTTGGGATTTTGACGATGCATTACTGGCATTGGGTAAACTGGCGGCTTATGATATTGAATTTTGTGAACAACCCATGCGCACCTGGTTTGATGATCAGCTGCCGGAGTTAAATCTCAATAGCCCAATTAAATTGATGGCAGATGAAAGCTGTTATAATCACCATGACGCCAGGAAGCTGATTAACAGCAATTCCTGCAGCTATTTGAATATCAAATTCTCTAAATCCGGAGGCATCCTCGAGGCACAGAAAATTCATGAAGTAGCTTTACAGCATGGCATGAAATGTATGATCGGCAGCATGCTGGAAAGTCGCATTGCCCTTTCTGCAAACCTGCATTTCGCACTAGCGAGTCCTAATGTGCTCTATTTTGACCTGGATACCGCGCTACTGGGCCACCTGGCCGATCCGGTTGTGAATGGCCTAAGCTATGACGGTTATTTTCTGGATGTACCTGAAATCCCTGGCATCGGCGCCGATGCAGATCCTGAATTTCTGAAGACCTGTGAAAAATGGGTGATCTAGTTATTGGATCAGCAATTGCGAAAAGCTGGTACTATCGCCTTTAAAAGCATTAAAATCGACAACATGGTTGATACCTGTGATCTTTGCGCGATCGGAATGTTGCCAGAAATACCATTTTGTGCTTGCATCGAGATTTAGCTTAGGCTGATGATAATGGGCAATCCATAACGGATAGGCATCAAAATATCCCCTCAGGTAATCCTTATAAAAGGTGAGTCCTGAATAAATGATTGGTTTAACATGCGTACGCTTTTCAATAATGCGGATAAAGGCCTTCAGCTCTTTACGCATCTGTTCCGGATCAACGCCATTAAGCTGCTCTATATCTACTACCGGCGGCAGATCTCCCGTTTCAAACTTAACCGTCTGCAAAAAAAACCGTGCCTGCCATTCCCCTGATTTCTGCGGTCTGAAGAAATGATAGGCGCCACAGACAATACCAGCTTTAGCAGCTTCGCGCCAATTGCGTTGAAAATACGGGTCTACACTCATCACTCCTTCAGAGGCTTTGATAATCGCAAAGGTGATCTTCACATCGTCTTCCTTCATCTCGCGCACCTTTTTCCAGTCTATCTTTCCCTGGTAATAGGAAACATCTATACCGTGTATGTTGTACTTTTTGGGGATCTTGATATTATAGCTGGTGTAAGTCCGGTAATAAGGATCGGCACGCCAGTCTATGACCCAGCGCCATGTTGAGGTAATGCCTTTGATCACATAACCATAATATAAAGGAGAAAGCAGGATCAATACCGCAATCACTGCAAGAAAACGCAGCACGAGCCTGGAACTCGTGTTTTTTGCAGCTTTTTTTACTCTAGGGGCTGATTTTGCACGTGGGATCGTTGCTCTTACCGGAGGTTTTCTTTTAGCGGGAGGCACGGGGTAAAAGTACAAAAAGCCGTGAATATTTTTCGTTTTCTTAACCTAGCTCAAAGGAATTTACCAGTGGGAACCCGAATTTTGCTATCGAAAAGATAGGTCATGCATTTACAGCAACTTTATACACGTACTCAATTATATCCTTCAAGGTCTAAGAAAATGCCGGTACTGTTTGTGGGGCACGGACATCCGCTTAATGCATTAGCCGATAACGACTATACCCGCGCATTGGCGCTGCAGGGGCAGTTGCTGGAGAAGCCTAAAGCAATCCTCGTGATCTCCGCCCATTGGGAAACTGTGGGCACTGCAGTAAGTGTAAATCCTTTACCCAGAACAATCCATGATTTCGGACCTTTTGACAACAGACTGTTCCAGATCGATTACCCTGCCCCAGGGCATCCGGATCTGGCTCGTGAACTCCAAGGACTAGTTACAAGTATCCATATTTTGGAAGACGAAACAATGGGTCTGGATCACGGGGCCTGGACAGTGTTGAAATTTCTACGTCCTGAAGCAGACACACCCGTCTTTGAGATGAGCCTGGACTATACAAAACCGGACGCTTTTCACTATCAGCTTGGCCGGGAACTGAAAGCTTTGCGCAGTCGCGGTGTGCTCATCATCTGCAGCGGAAATATTGTCCATAACCTGAACCGTACCATCTGGAACGATATAAATGCAGCTCC
>Ga0247808_10000706_pt1 | contig 16022 bp, 10 predicted proteins | sample UWRJL089202R1_FD_179914 | JGI IMG/M metagenome (GOLD analysis project Ga0247808, IMG submission 179914) | Plant litter microbial communities from Arlington Agricultural Research Station in Wisconsin, United States - UWRJ-L089-202R-1 | ecosystem: Environmental > Terrestrial > Plant litter >... | reverse complement strand
CAATCTTTAAAATCCAAAACAGATTTCAATTCAAAATCATTGATTTCCAATTGGCCATTATTGGTTTTAATATCCGAAGAATTAATCGTATAAACATCATTGATTCTGGCGAAGAAATCTTTTGCTGTGATTTTGTAGCTATCAAGGGCAAAAGGTAATTCCTCCGGATTATCGTTCAGACTTAGGTTTTTGATTTCAAGATTGAGGTTTTTTGCTAAGAAAGCTCGTGAGTCGTCAGGATTTATAACATCGATATTTCCTTTTGTAATATCAATATTTCGAATTAGAAATGGCATAGGTTCTTTTACAGAATCTTTGGTTTTCGGTTGAGCCAATCTTATCTTGAGACGTGGATTCGTTAATCGGAGAGAATTGGTGTTGATTTTTTTATTTTTAATTAAATCAATAATTCCCAATCTGCCAATATTCAATCCGCTTACAAAACCGTCAATCGCTAAGACTTTTTTGTCATTAGGATTTTTAGATTTGATTAAAATACCGTCAGCCGTAATATTTCCGCTGAGAATCTCGACATTCAAAGTCTTGTAGCTAATGGCGTAAGGTGTTTTATTTTTGATGTAATCAGGAAGCTGATACTTTAGCCAGAGACTGAATCCGACATTAACGATCAATATAAGAAGCAAGATACTTCCCAGAAAGATTCCGGTAACTTTTAAAGTTTTTTTCATCTAATTTTTTCTAACTAATTGATTACTAAAAACCGTTCCAACTTTACACCGTCAACTCCACCACATAACCTTCGTGTCCTCTTACATTAATAAAATCATCGCCTTCAAAAGATAAATATTGACCTTTGATTCCCTTCAAAACACCATTGAATTCCGGTTTTTTGTCCAGCGTGAAAACATTGATTTTCTCCGGTTTTTCATAAGGAAAATCCAGTTTGATGATATTGTCATCGCTCACAGCAAACTTTTTGAAATCATTAGGAAAATAATCCGCAATCTTGTTTCGGAAGTCAATCAGATCTAATGTATCTTCATAATCATCCAAAAGCATTTTTTTAGGATTGGTTTTGTCGGCAACGTGTTTTTTGAGTTCCACCTCTATCATTCCGGCTTCGTATCGGTTTTCTGTAATGGCAATCGGCAAAGCGAAGGTTGCTCCCTGATCTATCCATCTTGTCGGGATTTGTGTTTCCCTCGTTACGCCAACTTTCACATCGCCAGTGTAAGCCAGGTAAACAATATGCGGAACCAGTTGGATTTGTTTCTCCACTTCCAAATCTCTTTCTCCAACGCCAAGATGCGCTGTGGACAATTCCGGACGGATGATTGTGTCACTCGCATACGGACTTTCGAAAAAGCATTTTTTGCAGAAGCCCATTCTGTAGATTTTCTCATCGCGACCGCAGTTCACACATTCGTAGCCAACGTGTTTGATGTTTAGATTCTTCCCAAAAAGCTGATTCATATTGATGAGGTCGCCATTCAGGTTCAGGTAATATTGGATTGGTTTTCCATTTTGAGAAATCATTTTCAGGATTTGTCCGGAGAATTGCATTTTGTAGTGGATTTGAAATTGGGACTAAAAGTAAACATTATTAATCAATTTTTAAATCAGACATGGATTAATTGTTTGAAATAAACTTTTGATAATTGGCAATTTAATTTAAATGATAAATTTGCACCAATTAAAAACATTTTTATGAAAAATATTTACGCATTACTGACTTTGCTAGTAGCAACGTTCGCTTATTCTCAGACAACCATCTATTCAGAAAGTTTCGGAACACCTTCAGCCACAACTCTATTAACCGCTTACACAGGTTATCAGAATAGTTCTCCTATTACCTATTCCGGAACGGCAGATGTACGAACATCCACACCTTCGGATTATGCCGGTGCAAGTGGAAGTGGCTGTGTTTTTATCGGTGCTGTGACCACTGCTTCTGGAACACCCATCAAAACGCTTATCATTAGCGGAATCAACACGTCAAATTACACAAATCTTGCTCTATCCTTCGGACATCAAAAAGGTACAAATGCGAGCAGCAACGAATTGAAAGTTGAAGTAAGTTCTAATGGAACAGACTGGACACCGCTTACTTACACAAGACCTACAGGTGCAGGAACTTCCACATGGCTCGTAGTAAACCCAACTGGAACAATTCCTTCCACATCTACGCTTTCTATCAGATTTTCCAATCCTGCAGATTCTAATGTAGGTTTCAGAGTTGATGATGTAAAAGTAACAGGAAGTGGAACTTTAGCTGTAAGTAATGTGAAGAAAGGACATTTCAATATTTACCCAACTGTTGTAAGCAATGGTGTGATCTGCATTACTTCTGAAAGTAACAAAACTAAAAAAGTAACTGTCTATGATTCTACCGCAAGACTTGTAATAAGCAGAGGTACTGAAAAGGAATTAAATGTTTCACAGCTTGCAAAAGGAACTTATGTAATGAACATCGAAGAAAACGGAGTCGTTGAATCAAAAAAGTTTATCATTAAATAAAATAATCAGTCAAATTGTAAAAGAATCTCCTAATTAAGAGATTCTTTTTTTTGTTTAATTCTTATCTTCGCAAGACAATGGATGTTATGAATTATCTTATCACTGGCGGAAGTGGCTTTATTGGTTCTCATTTGGTAGAGCAACTTTTGAAAAATGGACATTCTGTCATTAATATTGACAACTTCGATAATTTTTATGATTATAAGATCAAAGTTCAAAATACTTTGGAATCTTTAGGTTCAAATTCAGAATTTAATTTTACAGAAAAAGAAAATGATATTCAAAATTTAGCAACTCAAACTAAATCAGATGATTATCAACTTTACTATCAGGATATTCGGAATAAGAAAGGCTTGGAAGAGATTTTCCGCAATCATAAGATTGATTTGGTAATTCATTTAGCGGCTTTAGCAGGCGTTCGTCCTTCCATTGAGCGACCTTTGGAATATGAGGAAGTCAACATCCGAGGAACTCAGAATCTTTGGGAACTTTGCAAAGAATTTGGCGTTAAAAAATTTGTTTGCGCTTCATCATCAAGTGTTTACGGTAATAATGAGAAAATCCCATTTGTAGAAACGGATAATGTTGACAATCCTATTTCGCCTTACGCAGCGACAAAAAAATGTGGCGAAATCATTGGTCATGTTTATCACAGCCTGTATAAGATTGACATCATTCAACTGAGGTTTTTCACCGTTTACGGCCCAAGACAAAGACCAGATCTGGCAATTCACAAATTCACGAAACTGATTTCAGAAAATCAAGAAATCCCTTTCTACGGCGATGGTTCCACAGCGAGAGATTATACTTTTATTAATGATATTATTGATGGAATCTTGAAATCAATCAAATATCTTGAGACGAATGAGAATGTTTATGAAATCATAAATTTGGGTGAAAGTGAAGTTGTAACGCTTAACGAAATGCTATCAGTCTTAGAAACCACAATAGGCAAAAAGGCAATCAGAAAAATGTTGCCCATGCAGCTCGGCGATGTGCAAAAAACCAATGCTGACATTACCAAAGCAAAGACATTGATTGGATATGCGCCAAGTACAAACTTCCAAAATGGCATAAAAAAATTTGTGGAATGGTTTTTGGGAAATCCGCAGTATTAAGCTACGAATGCAACCGAATTTAAATATTAAATAAAATAATTTTTAAATATTGTTGAAAATCAGTAGAAAAGTGTATAAAGTATCACCTAATTTTTTACTTTTGCAAAAAATTTAAATTATGTATTGGACATTAGAATTAGCATCTTACCTTAGCGATGCACCTTGGCCGATGACCAAGGCAGAATTGATTGACTACGCTATCAGAACCGGAGCGCCTATGGAAGTTGTAGAAAACCTACAAGCCATCGAGGACGAAGGAGAAATCTATGATGCGATAGACGAAATCTGGAGTGACTATCCTACAGACGAGGATTATCTCTGGAACGAAGACGAATACTAAGATAGCATTTGGCTGATGGCATTTTGCTGTTAGCCTTTGAAAATAAAATTATTAATGCGATTAGCCAAAAGCTAGTTGCCAAAAGCTGAATAAATGAGTTTTTTAAATACAGTTCTTAAAAGTTTTTTGGGAGACAAAAATGCAAAAGATCTTAAAGAAGTAAAAAAAGTTGTCGCAAAAATTAAAACAGTAGAATCTGGAATCCAAGCATTATCTGATGATGGACTGAGAGATAAAACTGCAGAATTTAAAGATAAAATAAAATCTGCAACTGCTAAGTTTACAACCCAAATCGAAGAAACTAAAGAGCAGATAAAAAACTCAACCAATGTTGACGAGAAAGAAGCACTTTTTACCAAAATCGAAACGCTTAAAAAAGAGTCTTATGAAGTTGAAGAAAAAGTATTAGCTGAAATTCTTCCGGAAGCATTTGCTTTGGTAAAGGAAACATCCCGTCGTCTGGCGCAACACGGAGAAATCCGCGTAACAGCTACAGACAGAGATCGTGAACTGGCAGCTACAAAAGACTTTGTAGCTCTGGAAGGCGATGTTGCTGTTTGGAAAAATCATTGGGATGCGGCAGGAACACCTGTTGTTTGGGATATGGTTCATTACGACACGCAGTTTATCGGTGGAGTTGTTCTTCATCAGGGGAAAATTGCCGAGATGGCAACCGGAGAAGGAAAAACGCTTGTTGGAACTTTACCGATCTATCTTAATGCACTTCCTGGCCGTGGTGTTCACGTTGTAACGGTGAATGACTATCTGGCAAAACGTGACTCCGCGTGGATGGGACCTTTGTACGAATTCCACGGACTGAATATCGATTGTATCGATCTTCATCAGCCAAACTCAGACGCAAGAAGAAAAGCTTATCAGGCTAGTATCACTTACGGAACGAACAACGAATTCGGTTTCGATTATTTGAGAGATAATATGGTAACTTCTCCTACAGAATTAGTTCAGGGAGAATTGAACTTTGCGATTGTGGATGAGGTGGATTCAGTTTTGGTAGATGATGCGAGAACACCATTAATTATTTCGGGTCCGGTGCCTCAAGGTGACAGACAGGAATTTGATGTTCTAAAACCTTCTATTGACAGAATCGTTGAAGTTCAGAAAAAAACAGTTTCAGTTCTTTTTAATGAAGCAAAAAAATTAATTGCTGCCGGAAAAACCAAAGAAGGTGGTTTCAAATTACTCCAGGCTTACAGAGGTCTTCCGAAAAACAGACAATTGATTAAATTCTTGTCAGAAAGCGGAAACCGTGCATTATTACAAAAAGTTGAAGGTCAATATATGGCAGACAACAATCGTGATATGCCGATCGTAGATAAAGATCTTTATTTCGTGATCGATGAGAAAAATAATCAAATCGATTTGACTGATAAAGGTGTTGAATATATGTCTGCAGGTAATGAAGATCAACAATTCTTCGTTTTGACAGATATCGGAACCGAGATCGCTGAAATAGAAAAGAAAAATCTTCCTAAAGAAGAAGAATTCGCTGCGAAAGAAGAATTATACAGAGATTTCTCTATCAAATCCGAGCGTATCCATACATTAAATCAATTATTGAAAGCTTATACATTATTCGAAAAAGATGATGAATATGTGGTAATTGACGGCGAAGTGAAAATCGTTGACGAGCAGACTGGCCGTATTATGGAAGGAAGACGTTATTCTGACGGACTTCACCAAGCAATTGAAGCTAAAGAAAATGTAAAAATCGAAGCAGCGACTCAAACGTTTGCCACGGTTACTTTGCAGAACTATTTCCGTATGTACAACAAGTTGGCGGGAATGACCGGAACTGCAGAAACAGAAGCTGGAGAATTCTGGCAGATTTACAAACTGGATGTGGTGGTAATTCCTACCAACAGACCAATCCAAAGAGATGACAGACAGGATTTGGTTTTCAAAACCAATCGTGAAAAATACAATGCAGTAATCGAAGAAATCGAAAAATTAGTTGAAGCCGGAAGACCTATTTTGGTTGGTACAACTTCTGTTGAGATCTCTCAATTATTGTCAAAAGCATTAAGCTTAAGAAAAATTCCTCACAACGTTTTGAATGCAAAACTTCACAAGAAGGAAGCAGAAATCGTAGCTGAAGCCGGTGGTGCTGGTGTTGTAACCATTGCAACCAACATGGCAGGTAGAGGAACAGATATCAAACTGAAAGGCGAAGTAAAAGCAAACGGTGGTCTTGCGATTATCGGGACAGAAAGACACGATTCCCGTCGTGTTGACAGACAGTTGAGAGGTAGAGCCGGAAGACAGGGAGATCCTGGAAGTTCTCAGTTTTATGTTTCTTTGGAGGATAATTTGATGCGTCTTTTCGGATCCGAAAGAATTGCGAAAATGATGGACAGAATGGGACATAAAGATGGAGAAGTAATTCAGCACTCTATGATTTCCAAGTCTATCGAGAGAGCTCAGAAAAAAGTTGAAGAGAATAACTTTGGTGTCAGAAAAAGATTGTTGGAATATGACGACGTAATGAACAAACAGCGTGACGTGATCTACAAACGTAGAAAAAACGCATTGTTCGGCGATCACCTGAAGTATGACATCGTGAATATGATTTATGATACAGCTGCAGCGATTGTTTCTCAATCCAAAGCAACCGGAAATTACAAAGATTTCGAATTTGATATCATCAAATATTTCACAATGGAATCTCCTGTAACGGAAGCAGAATTCTCAAGCACTCAGATTCCTGCACTTACAGATTTAGTTTTCAAAGCGGCAAAAGATGATTATGATTTAAGACTTAATCTTCTGAAAGAAAAAGCTTATCCAATCATTGAGAATGTGTTCCTTAACCAAGGATCGATGTTCAAAATGATCCAGGTTCCTTTCACAGACGGCATCAAAACGATGACGATTGTGACAGATCTGCAACAAGCTTACGAAACCAAATGTGAATCATTGATCACTGACTTCGAAAAGAATATTTCTCTATCAATCATTGATGAAAACTGGAAAACACACTTAAGAGAAATGGATGATCTTCGTCGTTCTTCACAAGGTGCAGTATATGAGCAAAAAGATCCGTTGGTAATTTACAAGCAAGAATCTTTTTACTTATTCAGTGAAATGGTAGAAAAAGTGAACAAAGAAATCGTCTCTTTCTTGTACAAAGGTGAGATTCCTGCATAAAGAGATTTTCAATATAAACAGAAAACCCGTTGAATATCAGCGGGTTTTTTGTTTGTAATAATTCTAAATAAAATGATAAAAATCATAAAGTTTGTTAATTTAGAATAAGTAAAAATAATAACTTTGCAAAAATTATTTATAACAATGAAGAAAGTAATTGTAAGTGCAGTGGTTTTGGTTTCCACGTTTGCTTATGCTCAGGAAAGAGATACGGTTAAATCTAAAAATATAGAAGAAGTTATCATTGATGCTTTGGTAAAAAAGGATAGTGACTATTCTAATAAAATGCCTTTAAAAGCTATTGAAGATCCTCAGGTACTATCTTCAATTAGTTACGGAGCAATTGAGAATCAGCTTATATATACAATAGATGATGCTTACAGAAACATCACAGGATTACAAAAAATGTGGAATGCCACCAGCAGAGCTGGTGATGGCGGATCATTTGTGATTCTAAGAGGTTTCGTTTCGACTGGTTCTATGAGAAATGGTTTGGTAGCACCCGTAACAACAACAGTTGATGCCATAAATCTTGAAAAACTTGAAGTTTTAAAAGGACCTTCCGGAACTTTATATGGAAGTAATGTGGCATCTTACGGAGGTTTGGTCAACAGAGTTACAAAAAAACCTTACGAAACTTTCGGAGGAAATGTTACCATTACTGGTGGTGGCTACAACACTTACAGAGCACAGGCTGATGTCAATGCACCTTTGACTGCAGACAAAAAGCTTTTATTCCGAGTTAATACAGCCTACACAAACTCGGGCACTTTTCAGAAAAGTGATATGAAAAATTCATATTTTGCATTTACACCTTCATTAACTTATAATGCTTCTGAAAGATTACAGTTTAATGTTGAATACGAAATGTTCAACAACAGAGCAGTGGGCGAACAGCTGTTCTTTTACCTATCTCCCGGTGGACTTAATGGTATTGATAATATGAAAGATCTGGAAAAAGCAGGTCTTGATTACAAACAATCTTTTATCGGTGACGATTTGTATACAACTGCAAGAGTCAATAATGTTTTTGGACAGATCAATTATAAAATTAATGACAACATCAAGTCTTCAACCAATATCAACAACTCTCACAGTTTCTCAAATGGTTTCGGACCATATTTCGCAGCCGGAATGGTGGGAGATCAACTGTTTGTTCAGAGATATGATCAAGGAACAAAAGACAGTAAGAAATCTTGGTTCCAGGTACAGCAAAATTTCAATCTAGATTATACCTTTGGAAACGGAATGAGAAACAGAACTGTTGCAGGTTTTGACTTTTTACAGACCAAAGATAGATCCAGATTTATCTATTTGAATACTGGTGCTTTTGATACTGTTCCTGCCAATGGTGGAGATTACTCTGGATTTAATGGTTCAGCATTAGGAGCTCTTTATAATAATCCTGCCAACATGAGCAATTATGATATTAATTCTGACCTTAATACTTACAGCGGTTATGTGTCCAACGTTTTCACACCTGTTACAGGTCTTAATGTAGTTTTCGGATTACGTTACGAGAGCAATGATTCCAAAGGAGGCTATGTCTGGTTACCTGAAAATGAAACCGATCCTTACAATCAATCGGCTTGGTCTCCAAAAGCAGGATTGGTTTATGAAATCGTAAAAGACAAATTCTCAGTTTTCGGAAACTATCAGAACAGTTTTAAAAGCAATGGGTATTACACATTTAATTCTGCGGGAGATATAGCATTATCAGATCCGGAAAGAGCAAATCAGTTCGAAGGAGGTTTCAAAACCAATCTTATCAACGGAAAAATCAATGCTACTGTAAGTTATTATGATATCACGGCTAAAAATTATTTGGTGACAACAGGATATACAAATAATAGCATCGCTATCCAAAATCAAACTGGAGAGATCCGCAGCAAAGGTGTTGAGTTTGAGGTAAATGCTTACTTAGTAAAAGGGTTCTCATTAATTGGAGGACTTGCTTACAATGATTCCAGAGACGAATCCACCGGAATGAGACCAGCTACATCCGGATCAAAATGGCTTGCTAACTTCAATGCAAGTTATCAGTTTATTGATGGAAGTCTGAAAGGTTTAGGATTTGGCGTTGGAGGAAATTATGCAAGCGACAATAAGGTACTGAATCGAATAGATCCTATTACAAATGCTATTGATACATTTACTTTGAACAGCTTTTTTGTATTAAATGCTAACGCTTATTACGACACTAAAAAGTTCAGAATCGGAGTGAAGGTTGATAACTTTACAAACGAGCATTATTGGATTGGATATTCAACAGCAAATCCACAGACTCTTATTAATGCTTTAGGAAGTATCGCTTACAAATTCTAAAAATAAAAAACCTAAGTTTGCCACTTAGCTTTTTAAATATTTATGAGGAAAAAACACCATCATAAGAAGAAACCTGGTTTCTTTAAAACTTGGACAGCCAAACTGCATTTGTGGTTTGGCTTGTCCATTGGTACGCTGATTTTCATTATTGCGATTACTGGCGCATTGTTCGTTTTCAAGGATGAGGTGGAAAATTTCTCCAGAAAAGAATACATCTACCATCACGAGCAAAATATTGATCAGAAACAAATCCTACCAATCCGACAAATGGAAAAACTGGTAGATCAGCAGACCAATGAAAAATATCCAATCCATTGGGTAAATGTTCCGATTGATAAGACAATGTCCTACCAGTTCTATTGGTATGAGCATCAGCCCGATCAGTGGAATTATTTTGATGAATTTCCAATTTACAAAGTTGCTTATGTCAATCCTTACAACGGAAAAGTTTTGCAGACTTATGATGAGAAAAACGGATTCTTTGCCATCGTAAAATCCATCCACTGGAGTTTCCTTTTGAAACAGGATTGGGGAACTTATGTCGTTGGGATTCCGGTCGTTATTTTCTTATTAATGCTCATCTCCGGAATTATTCTTTGGTGGCCGAAAAATAAAGCCGCAAGAAAACAGCGCTTCAAATTCCAGTGGAAAGACACAACACAATGGAAACGTAAGAATTATGACCTTCACAATATCCTCGGGTTTTATTCTTCAATCTTTGCTTTGATTCTTACGATTACCGGATTGTTCTATGCATTTTTCGTTGTTCAGGCAATGATCTATGTGATATTTTCCGGAGGAGAAACGGCTTATCCGGACTTTTCAAAGATCACGACAAAAGCACCAATTGAGATGAGAACAGAAAGAACTTTGGACAAAATTTCGGACAAAGTGAAGGAACTTTATCCTACAGCTTATGGATTCAGTCTGGATCTTGGTCATCCGCACATCGACGATCACGAACATCCGAATTTCGAGGTTTACGTAAAACATCTTTCTTACTCATATCACAAGAGCAGCAGTTTGATCTTCGATGAGAATTCCGGTGAGCTTCTGCACACGCACGACCCAAAGGACAAGAATTTTGGAGAAAAAACGGTTGCTGCCAATTATGACATCCACGTGGGAGCGATTTTAGGTTTACCAACAAAGATCATTGCATTTATTGTTAGTTTAATAATTGCCTCAATGCCAATTACTGGATTTATGATCTGGTGGGGAAGAAGAAAGAAAACACAGATAAAATAATTGATAAAAAAACCTGAATTTAATCATTCAGGTTTTATATTAATTTTAATTCATACCATTTTGGTATGAATTATTTATTTTTTACTTTTGCTCCTTAATTTTAATAAACTATGAGCAGAAATTCTATTGTCTTAAAAAAGTGGTCATTCCTCTTTTTCACTTTCACATTCATCCATTCCTTCGCACAAAATTCTGTCTATGGGAAAATTTTGGACAGTATTAATAATAAATCAATCAGTTCTGTAAAGATCACTTCGAAGTCTGACAAAAATTTATCCGTACAAACTGATCAAGCTGGAAATTTCACTTTAAATAATATTAATGATTTCCCTGTCGAATTTAAAATTCAGAAAAATGGTTTCGAGACCAGATCTTATTTAATTAAAGAAAATCCGACAGACACTTTATTCATAAAACTTCTTCCAAAAGACGTTGAAATCACAGAAGTCATTGTAACAGCCAGACGCCGTGAAGAAACAGCGCAACAGGTTCCTATTCCAATCAATGTGATTTCCGGAAAAAAAGCTGAAGAAACAGGCGCTTTCAATGTTAATCGATTAAAAGAATTAGTCCCTTCGGTTCAGTTTTACAGTTCAACTCCCAGAAATACGAGCCTCAGCATTCGAGGATTAGGTTCTACTTTTGGATTAACGAATGACGGTTTGGATCCCGGCGTCGGTTTCTACGTTGATGGCGTTTACTATTCCAGACCGGCTGCAACAACATTGGATTTTGTAGATATCGAAAGGATTGAAGTTTTGCGTGGACCACAAGGAACTTTATTCGGAAAAAATACAACAGCGGGAACTTTCAATGTGACTACGAAACAGCCAAGTTTCACAACTGGCGGAACCGCTGAAATCAGTTATGGGAATTATGGTTTCATTCAGGCAAAGACTTCGGTAACCGGAGCTATTTCAGATAAATTTGCCAATCGTTTTTCAGCGTCAGGAACGCATCGGGACGGAACAATTTATAATTCCAGAACCAATCAGGAGCTTAATGATATTAATTCTATCGCAATCCGAGATCAGTTATTATACAAACCGAATGAAAATCTGAAATTCATATTAACCGGAGATTATAACAGATTAAGAGCCAACGGCTACGCACAAGTCATTGCTGGTGTTGTCACCACAAAAAGAGCTGCTTACAGGCAATTCAATAATATTATTTCTGATCTCGGCTACAAACTTCCTGCAATCGATCCTTTCAACAGAACTGTCGATACAGACACGCCTTGGAAAGCTGAGCAAGATATGGGCGGATTATCATTAAATGCAGAATATACTTTAGGAAAAGGAAAGATTGTCTCCACCTCAGCGTGGCGTTTCTGGAACTGGAATCCATCAAATGACAGAGATTTTACAGGACTTTCGGCTTTGGCAAAATCACAGGCACCAAGCAAGCATCAGCAATGGAGTCAGGAAATCCGCTGGTCGGGAAACTTTAATGAAAAACTGAGCGGTGTTTTCGGCGTATTCGGAATCTGGCAAAGATTGAGAGCTGACAAAGAAGGCCAAATTGAAGAAGCCGGAAAAGATCAATGGCGATTTTCTCTTGCATCAACAAATCAGACAGTAATTGATCAATGGAAAACTTCGGGATTATTGGAAGGTTACGGAATCAAATCTTATCCAAGTCTTAATTCTTTTAGTGGTGCGGTTTTCGGACAATTGGATTGGAGTTTTACCGATAAATTAAGTTTGCTTCCGGGAATTCGTATTAATTATGATAAGAAAGAGATTGATTTCAAAAGAATCACTTACGGTGGTTTGCAAACCAATGATCCGGCTTTGATCGCTTTGAAGAATTCCGTTTACAGCAATCAGGAATTCAATGCATCAATTGATGACACCAACTTTTCCGGACAACTGACTTTAGCTTTTAAACCAACAAAAAATTACAATCTTTTCGGAACATTTTCAACGGGATTCAAACCAGTCGGACTTAATCTTGGCGGACTTCCAACGAATCCAGACGGAACAGCAATGACAGAACTTGCAGTTGTAAAGCCGGAACGAATTTTACATTATGAACTGGGTTTAAAATCTCAGCCATTTAAAAATTTCATTTTTAATTTAACTGTTTATAATTCAAGCATCAAAGATTATCAGGTTCAGGTTCAGGCGGCTGATCTTCAGATCAATAGAGGCTATCTTGCCAATGCAGAAAAAGTTAGAGTTCGCGGCATTGAAACTGATCTTTCCTATACCTTCAGCAATTTATATTTCTATTCAAATCTGGCTTACACAGAAGCGATTTATAAAAAATTCACCAATGCGCCGCCAGCGTTGGAGAACACAGGCGGACCAACTTTCGTCGATATTTCCGGAGGCGTTTTGCCGGGTGTTTCAAAATGGGCAGGTTCTACAGGAGGCGAAATTAATTTTTCAGGAAAATTCCTTAATTACAATGGTGATTATTTCTTTGCTTTGGACAGTTATTACCGGTCGACTTTTTCCTCGAGTCCAACACCTTCTCAGTTACTGAATATTCCGGGCTACGCATTATTTAATTCAAGATTCGGATTCCGTGTGAGACAAGGTGTTACAACCTATCTTTGGGTAAGGAATATTTTTAACAGAGATTATTTTGAGCAACTTCTGCCTGGAGCTGGAAATGCTGGACATTATGCTGCAGTTTTAGGCGATCCGAGAACTTATGGCGTCACAATAAAATATAATTTCTAATTTTTAAAATTAACCAAATATTTAATTCATATTAAATTCCTTTTTTCTAAATTAGGGGTCTTAAAAATTCAATCGATGTCATTAATTGATTTATCACGACAAATCGCCATAGGTATAGATATTGGCGGAACCAACACCAAATTCGGTTTGGTCAACCACCGAGGAGAGATCCTCGCAAAAGGAAGTATAAAAACTGAAGAATACAGGCAGGTAGAAGATTTTATCGAAGCTTTGTATGTCAACATAAAACCTTTGATTGATGAGGTTTCCACCAACACAACTTTGGACGGAATCGGCGTTGGTGCACCCAATGCAAATTACTACACGGGAACTATAGAGTTGGCGCCTAATCTTCCCTGGAAAGGTGTTGTCCCTTTCGCCAAATTGATGACAGAAAAATTCGGTGTTCCGTGCAAAATGACAAACGATGCCAATGCAGCAGCGCTTGGGGAAATGATGTTTGGAGCGGCAAGAGGAATGAAGGACTTTATTATGATTACACTTGGAACAGGTGTTGGAAGCGGCATCGTTGCCAGCGGAAGTCTGATCTACGGTCACGATGGATTTGCCGGAGAATTAGGTCACACTGTTGTAAAACCTGGCGGAAGAAAACACTGGAGCACAGGCTCTGAAGGAAGTCTTGAAGCTTATGCCTCCGCAACCGGAATTGCTATTACTGCTAAGAAATTTCGTGCTGAGTTTCCGGACTCTATGCTGAATCAATATCCTGAAGAAAATATCAATTCTAAAACAGTACACGAATGTGCGCTGGCAGGCGATCCAACAGCGATAGAAGTTTTCCGGTATACAGGACAGAAATTAGGAGAAGCATTAGCAAACTTCGTAATGTTCTCTTCTCCAGAAGCAATATTATTATTCGGAGGTGTGATAAAAGCCGGAGATTTCTTGTTGAAGCCTACCAAATTACATATGGAAAGAAACCTGTTGCCAATTTTCAGATCAAAAGTAAAATTGGTTTTCAGCGAACTGGACGAAGCTGACGCGGCTATTCTTGGCGCAAGTGCCTTGGTCTGGGAAAATAAATAATTGTTATAGAGAAATCCTTTGATGCATCATTTTAATAGGAATAATATTTGCTATTAAGATGGAGGAAAATCAAAGGATTTTTCTTGCGCAAAATGAAACGTTATTTATTAATATTCTTAAGCTTTTTCCTAGTCAACTGTAATGGACAGGAGAAAAAATCAAAACCTATAACAAATCAAAAAATGGATAAAAACAATTTGGAATATGCCACATTGGCAGGCGGATGTTTTTGGTGTGTGGAGAGTTGTTTCCATATGCTGAAGGGTGTAGAATCTGTAACTTCTGGATACTCAGGAGGTAAGAAAGATAATCCTACTTACGAAGAAGTTTCTACAGGCACAACCGGTCACGCGGAAGTGGTAGAAATCGCATTTGACCCGAAAGTTATTTCTTTCAAACAATTATTGGAAGTATTCTGGTTTCTTCATAATCCTACAACGCTAAACAGACAAGGAAACGATATTGGAACACAGTACAGATCTGCAATTTTTTATCATTCCGACAAACAAAAACAGGAAGCAGAAGAGTCTATGAAAGAGTCTGAAGCAAAAGGAGAATGGAACGGAAAATATGTAACAGAAATTGTTCCTTTCAAAAAATTCTGGTCAGCGGAAGCTTACCACCAAGGATATTACAACGCCAATCCAAACCAGCCTTATTGTAGTGCTGTAGTCGGACCAAAGATCCAAAAATTCAAAAAACATTTTGGGGAATTGGGTTGGTTACAAGAAAAAGTGGAGCAATAAGCTCCACTTTTTTATTTTAGAACAATTTGTTAATCTCTATTTCCACGCTTGGTTGCGCTTGTCTTCAGATCTTTTTCTTCCATTATCAACATTATAAGCAAAACCAATTCCCAGAGTTTGCTTCAGCTGGGTTTTCTTGATCTGATTGTGATCGTACAAAAGATCTAAAGTGACATTTGTAGAGATATATCTATTAACTTTCAAATTAAGAATTCCGGCGTATGAAAGCACCAATCTCTCGGGATGATCCAGATAATTTGAGAAAACTGAAGCATTATTTTGCAACGTAATATTTTCCATCAGCTTCACTTTGTATTGGGCAGTTCCCAAAAATCCAAATTGGAAAAGCATAGAATCGCCATCGCTTTTCAAACCATAATTGCCGGCCCATTGCAAATCCTTATCCATCACAAAAGTGAATCTCGCATTCGCAGGCCGTAAAGTCATTGTGAAATTATCACTCGGTTTGTAAGTAAAACCTGCACCAACATTCACATAACCTGGCGACATAAAGTTAGAGATTTTTTCTGCTTCAGGATTGTTACCATCTGCATATCCCGGCGCAAACTGAGAAATCAATCCTGCACCAACAGATGTGTACCAATCTCCGGAAATCTTACGCCCATAGTTGGTAGAAAGATTAATAACATCCTGCGTTTTTCTGTTGCCAACTCCCTGCGTATTGTTCATTCCGTAACCAAGAATGACAATGTTTTCCCAAAGATCCTTATCTTTTTCGTAAGTCAGATTGTAGTTGATACCTGCTTGCCAGCCAAGATTATTGGCGCCGCCGGCAACCCAATTGGAAAATGCTGATTGGTTGAGCATTAGCGTATTTTGTCCCACAACAGACCATGCTTTT
>Ga0247808_10000702_pt1 | contig 16046 bp, 13 predicted proteins | sample UWRJL089202R1_FD_179914 | JGI IMG/M metagenome (GOLD analysis project Ga0247808, IMG submission 179914) | Plant litter microbial communities from Arlington Agricultural Research Station in Wisconsin, United States - UWRJ-L089-202R-1 | ecosystem: Environmental > Terrestrial > Plant litter >... | reverse complement strand
AGGGAACCGAAATGAAATCGAATATTCTGAAGCTCGCTGCGGCCGCGGTCATCTCGCTCGCCACAGTTGCCACGGCGCAGGCCGAGGACATGGTGTTTGCCAGCTGGGGCGGCGCCTACCAGGACGCCATCAAGAAAGCCTGGATCGAGCCTTTCACCAAGGAAAGCGGCGTCGCCATCATCGAGGACACCGAGCCGAGCATTGCCCGCATCCGCGCGATGGTCGACACCAAGAATGTCGAATGGGATGTCGTCACTGGCGGCGGTTCGTCGCTGATGCAGGGTGCTGCCCTCGGACTGTTCGAAAAGATCACGCCGGACATGGTCGATCAGAGCGATGCGCTGGAAGGCGCCCGCAATGATTACGGCGTACCGTCGGAAATCTTCTCCACAGTGATCGGCTATTCCAAGGCAGCCTTCCCGAACGGCGGACCAAAAACCTTTGCCGATTTCTGGGACGTCAAGAAATTTCCGGGCAAGCGTTCGCTGCCAGCCAAGCCGGAAACGGTGCTGGAAGCCGCTCTGCTTGCCGATGGCGTGGCTCTGGCCGACGTCTACAAGGTGCTCGATACGCCGGAAGGCATGAAGCGGGCGCTCGACAAGGTGCGGCAGATCAAGCCGGACGTCTCCGTCTGGTGGTCGAGCGGCGCCCAGCCGGTTCAGGCTCTCGGCAGCGGCGAAGTCGTCATGGCGCTCGGCTGGAACGGTCGCTTCCAGGCCGGCATCGACGAAGGCCTCGGCATCGACATGTCCTGGGACCAGACCATTGCCCAGGTCGGCTACTTCATGATCGTCAAGGGGTCCAAGAACAAGGATTCCGCCGTCAAGTTCCTGCGCTACATGTCGACGCCCGACGCCCAGTCGCGCTTCAGCAAATATGTCGCCTATGGCCCGGTGACCTTGAAGGCCCTGCCTTCGATCGAGCCTGAGCGACTGGTGCGTCTGCCTTCGACGGCAGAGCGTATCGCCAAGGCCGTCTTCCTCGACATCAAGTGGTGGGCGAAGAATTCCGTGGCCGCCAATGAGCAGTACACGGCGATGAAGCAGGAATAGTCTTCCTGCCCATCAACCCGGCATCGGTCCGTCCCGGACCGGTGCCTTCATCGGCAGCGCGGTGCTGCCGTTTAATCCCCCATAAAAATTCGGATGGTTATCATGGCTCAGTCCGCTTATTGGTTTGAGAAGAGCGAATATGAAGCACGGCTTGCCCGCGTGCAGAAGCATTTGACCGACAAGGGCTATGATGCCCTGCTGGCGTTCATGCCGGAAACGGTCACGTATCTCACCGGCTTTTTCACCCGCGCCTACAGCAGCTTCCAGTTCGCCATCATCCCGGCCTCGGGCCAGCCGACCGTCATCTGCCGCGACGTCGAGGAATATTATCTCGACAGCACCTGCATCTTCCCCGGCCGCGCCATGTGGAACGACAGCGACGACCGCATTGCGGTGGCCGCCAACGCCGTGCGCGCCGCCCTCGGCAAAAATCTCAATCTCGCCATCGAAATGTCCGCCTGGCCGCTGTCGGTGGCCCGCTTCGAAGGTCTGAAGACCCATCTGCCGGAAGCGACCTGGAGCGATGAGAGCACGCTGGTCTCAAAAATGCGGCTGATCAAGTCGCCGGCCGAAGTCGCCTACCAGCGCCGCGCCGCCAAGGCGGCCGAAGCCGGCATGAGCGCCGCCATCGCCTCGGCCAAGACCGGCAACAGCGAGCGCGAAATGGCCGCCGAAGTCTGCGCCGCGATGATCCGCGCCGGCAGCGATCTGCCGGGTCCGGGCGTGATGTCCTCCGGCGAGCGCGCCTTCCACCTGCATGGCGGCTATTCCGACCGGGTGCTGGAACATGGCGACATCGTCCAGATCGAAACCACGCCGAACGTGCGCCACTATCACGCCCGCTTCATGCGGCCGATCCGCGTCGGCGAGGCCAGCGACGAGGACATGCGCGTCGTCGAGAAGCTGATCGAGATCCAGGACGCCGCCATGGCCGAAGTGCGCGCCGGCGTTGCTGCCAGCATTCCCGACGCCATCTACCGCGACGGCGTGATGTCGGCCGGCCTGCGCGACACCTACACCAACAAGACCTTCTATTCGGTCGGCCTGCTGCTGGCGCCCAGCGGTGGCGAGCCTCTGGAGGCAGCACCCGGCTGCACCTGGACGTTTGAGCCCGGCATGACCTTCCACACCTACGTGCTCGCCCGCGGTTTCGGCATGTCCGAAACCATTTCGATCACCGACACCGGCTACGAACGCCTGACCAACTTCCCGCGTCAGCTGTTCGTCGGCTAAGCCAGAAATCGAGGACGAGCCATGAGCAATCACGCGCAAACAACGGCAGCGCACCGCCGTGACGGGCTGGGGACGCAATGGCTTCCCTGGCTCGGCGGCACGCCGCTGATGATTTTTCTGCTCGTCCTCTTCATCTGGCCGGTGTTTTTGCTGTTGAAGCTCAGCTTTGGCGAGACGGGCTTCACGCTGGAGCATTACCGGCGCATCGTCGAAATCCCAGTCTATCGCCGGGTGCTCGGCAACACCTTTCTGATCTCTGCCATGGTCACGGTTCTCTCGGTGCTGTTTGCCTATCCGGTCGCCTATCTGCTGGCGACGGTCAAACCGCAAACCCGCAAGATCCTGCTGGTCATGGTGCTGTTGCCATTCTGGACGAGTTCGCTGGTGCGTACCACCGCCTGGATCGTCATCCTGCAGAAGAACGGCATTCTGAACCAGTTGCTGACCACCACGCATATAATCGATCAGCCGCTTGCCTTCGTCTACAATCTCTCCGGCGTGCTGATCGGCATGACGCATGTGCTGATGCCCTTCGTGGTTCTGCCGCTCTATGCCGCCTTCAAGAATATCGACCGGTCGCTGATCCAGGCGGCCGAAAGTCTCGGCGCCGGTCCTGCTTCGATCGCTTGGCGCATCGTCCTGCCGCTGACCGCCCCCGGCGTGATCGCCGGCGCCACGATCGTCTTCATGAATTCAATCGGCTATTACATCACCCCGGCGCTGATGGGCGGGCCGGGGCAGACGATGATCTCGATGCTGATCGCCGACAACATCAACACCAGCCTGAACTGGGGCCTTGCCGCCGCACTTTCGGTCGTTCTGCTGCTCACGACGCTGTTGATCTTCGCCATTTTCCAGAAGGCATTCGGCCTCGACCGGCTGTTCTCCTCCTCCGGCGGCCGCGGGGCGACGCAATCCTTCGGCACCGACGCCAGGCGCGGGGCAGGGGGCTATGTGATGGCGGCCTGCGGCCTGATCGTGCTGGCAATCCTGGTCGCTCCGATCATCATCGTCTTTCCGATGAGCCTCGGTTCCTCGCCCTTCCTCAAATTCCCGCCGGACCAGTATAGCCTGCGCTGGTTCCAGAGCTTTCTGTCCGACAGCAAGTGGCTGACGAGTACGCTCAATTCCTTGAAAGCAGCGCTCGTTGCCGTGCCTTTGTCGCTGGTTCTCGGCACCGCGGCGGCGATCGGCGTCAGCCGGGCCAAATCCTGGCTGCGGCCATGGCTGGAGACGGCCTTCGTCCTGCCGATGATCGTGCCGGTCATCATCGTTGCCGTCGGATTGTTCTATCTTCTCGGTCCACTGGGAATATTGGGAAGCCCGTTCACTCTGGGTCTGGCGCAAACCGTGCTGTGCGCTCCTTACGTCTTCATCACCGTGCGTGCCGCCCTCAAGGGATTTGACGGTTCGCTCGAACTGGCGGCGCTGGGCCTCGGCGCCAGATGGCTGACGATGTTCCGGCGGATCATGCTGCCGGCCATCGGCCCCGGCATCGCCGCCGGTGCGATCTTTGCCTTCATCCAGTCGTTCGACGATGTGGTGCTGGCGATGTTCCTGACCACCGTGCGCTCGCGGACCCTGCCGCGCACGATGTACGAAGGCATGGCCCACGAAATCGATCCGACGATCATCGCCGCCTCGGCACTGATCATTCTCCTTACCCTAATCGTTCTTGCGACAAATCTTGTTGTGACCAGGAGGTCCCAGAATGGCTGATCAGCAGCTCGGAAAAACCGTCAACATCCGCTCGCTGCGCAAGAGCTACGGCCGGACAGCTGTGCTGCACGGCGTCGATCTCGACATCGCCGCCGGCGAGTTCTGCACGCTGCTGGGCGCGTCCGGATCGGGCAAGACCACCATTCTGAAAATCATCGCCGGATTTGAGGGCTTTGATGACGGCGTGCTGCTGATCGATGGACACAACATCGCGGCCATCCCGGCGGCCAAGCGCAATATCGGCATGGTGTTTCAGAACTACGCGCTGTTTCCGCATATGAGCGTCGCCCGCAACGTCGCTTTCGGACTGGAGATGCGAAAACTGCCGAAGGCGGAGATCGACAGCCGCGTCAAGGCAGTGCTCGAGCGTGTCGAACTGGATGCCTATGCCAGCCGGCTGCCCGGCGAACTTTCCGGAGGTCAACAGCAGCGCGTGGCCCTGGCGCGGGCACTCGTCATCAATCCGGACATCCTGTTGATGGACGAGCCGCTCGGCGCCCTCGACAAGAACCTGCGCCAGTCCATCCAGCTGCAGTTGAAGCAGCTGCAGCGCGATCTGGGCATCACGGTCATCTATGTGACGCATGACCAGGAAGAGGCACTCAACCTGTCGGACCGGATCGTCGTCATGGACCAGGGCCGGATCGCCCAGAACGCCTCGCCGCAGGAACTGTACTTCCGGCCCAACAGCGCGTTTGTCGCGGGTTTCCTCGGCGAGTGCAATTTCCTCAAGGACGAAAACGGTGCAGACTTCGCGGTGCGTCCGGAAAACCTGCGTTTCGGACGGAATCTGGAACAACCGGCGCGGACAGTCCAGGCAAAAGTCACGAGCGTGATTTTTCTGGGCAGCGGCAACAAGATCGTGGCCGAGCATGCCAGCGGCCAGATCATTGCGCTTGTGGAAAACAGCGCAGCGGTCGAGGCATTGCAGCCGCAGCAGACGGTGGAGTTCCAGGTGCTGGAAAAGGACGTCATGCGCTGGACGGCTTGATCGGTATCAGGCCGTGCTGGCCATCGCGCTCGAAAGGTCGGTGAAGAGAGGCATGCCAACGCAAATTCCAAGACCGGATTGCGCTCGGCGGTGGCGCAGGGCCTCCCGACCTCGGTCGCGAATGGTGCCGAACCCATAGAAGCCGATTTCTTCGGCGGCCTCGAGAATCTGGTCGATCGTGTCCTGACGCACGGAAGTTGATCCATGCCGCGGACGATTCACCGTGGACACGCTGACGCCTGCGGCATTGGCGAGATCTGAGATCGTCGGTCTGTTCATCCTGCTCCCCGTGAATATCATTTGTGAATGACAGTAAGCCGGGATGCAAGGCGCGCGGACTTCAGATCGCGGCGCTCAATTGCTCGGCCAACCCCTTGATCCGGGTGACATGGGCAAGCGCCATCGCCAGGAGATGGAACAGACCAACCGTCTTGCCGGCGAGATAGGCGTCAAGACCAGCGTGACGATGTCCGGCCTGCCGGAAGCCGTGCCCGGCGACATGGTTCCCAACTGGCTGGTCTACACCAAGAGCTGGCCGGTCGAGATGCCCGAACGCGACCGTTACCAGTAGGAAGATCTATGGCGTTCAGAGCAGATCGCCCTGGAGATCGGATCCGACCATGCGATGCCGGCCGATCGGAAGCATGATCGGTCTGCCTGAGGTCGGATCGGTGATGATGCGACTCTCCAGACCAAAGACCTGTCGCACATTCTCATCCGTCAGAACCTCCACCGGCCTGCCGGACACGCAGACGCGCCCGCCAGACATCGCCACCAGATAGTCGGCATAGCGGGCGGCGAGATTGAGATCATGCAGCACCATGACGACTGTGGTTCCGCGGCCACGGTTCAGATCGACGAGAAGATCAAGCACTTCGATCTGGTGGTTGATATCGAGAAATGTCGTGGGTTCGTCCAGCAGAAGAACGTCGGTCTGCTGCGCCAGCGCCATGGCAATCCAGACGCGCTGGCGCTGGCCGCCGGACAGTTCATCGACCGGGCGGTCGGCAAGCTCGAAGGTTTTGGTCGTCCTCAGTGCCTCGTCCACGGCCGCGTCGTCCTGGCGCGTCCGGCGTGAGAACAGGCTTTGATAGGGGTGCCGTCCACGGCTGACGAGATCTGCAACAGTGATGCCTTCTGGCGGGATCGGGGATTGCGGCAACAGTCCCAGCGTGCGGGCCAGTTCGCGCGGCGGGGTCTTGTGGATGGACTTGCCGTCCAGCAGCACATGTCCGAGACGGGGTGTCAGAAGCCGGGACATGGCGCGAAGCAATGTCGACTTTCCACAGGCATTGGCACCGACAATCACGGTGATCTTGCCCGGTGGAACCATGAGATCCAATCCCTGCAGGATGTCGGTATCGCCGTAACCTGCCGAAAGCTGGCTGACAGTGAGGGCGTGAGCGGGGTGAATAGTCATAACGAGCCTCCGGTCCGGTTGACACGCACGATCAGGAAAATCAGATATGGCGCGCCCAATGCGCCGGTGACGACGCCGACCGGATAGCGGGTCGGCAGTAGAAATTGCCCGACGAAATCGCCGGCTAGCACGAGCGTCGCACCAATCAGGGCCGAAGGAATCAGCAGCGAGCCGTTGTTTTTCACGAGCCGCGCTGCAATCGGCCCGGACAGAAATGTGACGAAGGCGATCGGACCCGCAACAGCCGTCGCCGATGCGATCATGCCGACGGCCGCAACGATGACCAGCACACGCGTCATCGAAACACGGACACCCAGGGCGGCGGCGGTATCGTCGCCCAGCCGTAGCGCATCGAGATCGCGCGACCGGCTGAGCAGCAAACCGCCAAAAACGACAAGCGTCAGAAAGAGCGGCAACGCCTGGCCGAGCTGGGCGCCGTTGACGCTGCCGGTCAGCCAGCGCATCGCCTCCTGCAGGGTCCATGCCGGGGCGGTGGACAGGATATAGGCAATGACGCTGTCCAACATCGCCGACACGCCGATGCCAATCAAGATGAGCCGCGTGCCCGCGACCCCATTGCGATAGGAAAGGCCGTAGACCAGCAGCGCAATCATCAGACCGGCGACCACGGCCACCACGGAGACGATCGGGCCGCTCAGCGACAGGACGATGATGGCAAACACAGCCGCAGCACTCGCGCCTGAGGTGATGCCGATGATATCGGGACTGGCAAGCGGATTACGCAGCATGATCTGAAAGGCAACGCCGCCCAGCCCGAAGCTGAGGCCGGCAAGGAGGGAGAGGACGGCCCGGGGCAGTCGCAGTTGCCCGACGGTGAAGGTCGCGCCCGGGACATTTTCGCCGATCAGCACCCGCAAGACGTCTGCCGGAGGTGTAAAGGATTGTCCCAGCGACAGGGTCAGGGCAAATAGCCCGGCCACGATCATGAGGAGACCTGTGATCACGGCGAGATATTGGCGCCACCGACGGTGCCGGGATGTCGCGATGCCATCGCTGGTCGGGGATGCTATCGTCACAGGTCGCGCACTCTCTGCCGTCTGACGATCCAGATGAAAAACGGCGCGCCCACCAGTGCAGTCACGATACCGACGTCGATCTCGGCGGGTCTGGCGATGATGCGGCCGACGACGTCTGCAACCAGAAGCAGACAGGCGCCGCCAAGCGCGCTGAACGGCAACAGCCAGCGATGATCGACGCCGACAAGCAGCCGGCAGAAGTGGGGCACCACCAGACCGACAAAGCCGATCGGACCGCAAACCGCTGTCGTCGCTCCGCTGAGCAAAATCGCCCCGAGAGAGGCGACGGCTCGAGCTATGGCAACACGCTCGCCAAGACCTGCAGCCAGGTCGTCACCGAGGGCCAGCGAATTCAGCTTCTTCGATGACAAAATGCTGATTGCAAAACCGACGACAAGAAATGGCAGGACCGGATCGATCCGCTCGAAGGTCGCGCCGCCGACTCCGCCGATCTGCCACGCGCGTATCCCGCCCGCAATATCGTTGCGCGGCAGCACCACGGCGATCACCATGGACGCAAATGCGACGGATGTCGCCGCCCCCGCCAGCGCGAGCTTCAACGGCGTTGCCCCTCCGCGACCCAGCGATCCTATCGTGTAAACGAAGACCGCCGAACAGCCGGCCCCGAGGATGGCAGTCCAGATATAGGCATCGGCCGAGGATATGTTGAACCAGGCCACGCCGATGACGACCGCCAGCGCGGCACCCATGTTGACGCCGAGAATGCCGGGGTCTGCCAGAGGATTGCGCGTGACACCCTGCATGATAGCGCCCGCAAGCCCCAGTGCAGCGCCGGCCAGCAGCGCCAGACATGTGCGAGGGATGCGTGCGGCGACTGCCGCCTGGCCGATAGTGTCAGTGCCGCCCCTCAGGGCGGAGACAATATCGACCCAGGCAACCTCGCGTGTCCCGATGGTCACCGACAGCAAGCACAGGACGGTCACCATCACAAACAGTCCGGCCAGCCAGAAACTGCGTGTGGAGTTTGATGTTTTGGACGCAGACAGCGCGCGGGCAGGTTTCGAACTGCGAAGCGTCATCGGGATTTTCTGGCTGCTTCCGCCAGCAAGGCGACATAATCCTTCAGCACCCACGAGATCGACAGCGGTGTCGGATTTGCAGCCGTCCCAAGCGGATTTCTGCCCAGCATGACGAGAGATCCCTTGGCAACGGGAGGCATCCGGGTCATCAGCGGGTTCGATCGCAGTGCATCCAGCAGCTTGTCGCTACCATAGGTGACGATGATATCGACATCGTCGAACACATCGATCCGCTCGGCGCTGACGGATCCAGAATACTTGCCCGGCAGCGAGGCCTCGACCACACTTGTCGGCGATTTCAACCCAAGATCCGCGAAGAATTTGACCCGCGTGTCATTGGTCGTATAAAAATTGACGGTACTCAGGTCCGTGGCATTGAGATGGGTGACAAACATTGCCGATTTGCCGTGGAGTTCGGGATAGCCCGCAACCACCTCTGCGATCTCGGCATCGATCCTGGTGATCAGCGCTTCCCCTTCCCGGGCCATGCCCAAGCCGGCGCTGTTGTAGCGTATCGTCTCGCGCCAGTCGGTCGACCAGGGCGCTTCGGGATAGGCAACGACCGGGGCAATCTGGCTGAGCGTCTCGTAGTCCGCCCGGCTCAGCCCGGAATAGGATGCCAGGATCACATCGGGTTTGGTGGCCGCGACCGCTTCGAAATCGATACCGTCACCTTCATCGAAGAGGACAGGCGTGCCGGCATTCAGCGCGGCGAGCTTTTCGGCAACCCAGGGCAGCAAGCCGTCGCCGTCGTCATCCCCGAAATTGGCCCGCGGGAAACCGACGGGCACGATGCCAAGTGCCAGCGGCACTTCCTGATTCCCCCAGGCGACGGTCGCCACCCGCTCGGGCTTTTTCGCGATCGTCGTCGTGCCAAATGCATGGGTAATGACAATCGGATAAGTGCTTGTCTGGGCCGCGCAGGCGTAGGTTCCCCAGAGGCAAGCTGCCATCAACTGCATCAGGACAAGAAAAAACCGAGGCATCCCATAAACTCCATCTGTCGTTTAAGTGGACTGCATCTCTCAGGTTCACCAGGGCGCGTCAACGGATGTTGTCTTGATCCCCGGTCGGGAGGCATGAGTTTTCCGTTGTTTCCTACAAAACCGCGGGAATCTACAATACCTGACATGGTCGCTCAAGTTAGTGAGTTCCGGGGACTATCAGACGGGCGCCATGGCAGCGCTGATGCAAGCCGATATTAGCCAATGCAATTGCGGGGACATTCCATAATGATCACGAAAAAATTAGGCGTTTACTCTTCACCGACCCGGGCACGCTATCGCACCGCAGTTCTTCTGGGTTGCACGGCGCTCGTTGCCCTCACTCCGGCTTTCGTGTTCGCTCAGGATGCTGGCGGTGCCGCTTCGGCCACCACGCTTGCACCGATCGTCGTGACCGGCAAGGGCTCGCGAACGGTACTGGATACCAGCAACGATTCCAAATCGGTTGTGGCAACGCAGACGACCGGCGTCGGCAAACTGCCCACGGATATTCTGGTCGCGCCTGCCTCCGTATCTGTCATCACCTCCAAGGAAATCGAGGAGCGTGACGCCGACAGCGTGGAGAAGGTCGTGCAATATACCGCCGGCGTGACCTCCAACTTTTATGGTTCGGATAACCGCTACGACTACTTTGATATCCGCGGCTTCACGCCCTACACCTATCGTGATGGACTGGCCATCGGCAGGACCTTCGCCGGCGTTCGCGAAGAGCCCTATGCCTTCGAGCGCATTGAGGTCCTGAAGGGCACCAGTTCGGCGGGCTTCGGAGCAGCGGAACCCGGTGGCTCGGTCAACTATGTGACGAAGCTGCCGAAGAGCGAACGTTTCGGCGAAGCCTACGTCACGGGCGGATCGTGGAACCACAAGGAAGTCGGCCTGGATTTCGGCGACAACATCACCGACGACGACACACTCTCCTACCGCTTGACCGGAAAGCTGCAGGGCGCCGACGCAGAATATGATCACTCGCAGGACGACGAAAAATTCCTGATGGGCGGCCTGACCTGGCGCCCCACGGATGTCACGAGCCTCTCCTTCGTGTTCGATCATCTGAACAAGGATGGCGTTCCAGGAAGCGGTGGCCAGCCGATCGGCACGGACTTCGACCGCGACAAGTTCTTTGGCGAGCCGGACTATTATTTCAGCAACACCAATCGCAATACCGCGAGCCTGATGTTTGATCATGATTTCGGCGACGGACTGAGTTTTAGCTCCAACGCCCGTTACAGCAAATCGAATGACGCGTTCGGCAGCGCCTATCTGTCCAATACGCGGACCGATGGTTCGAACCTTGCGGATCGCTATTTCTTCGGCAGCGACAAGTCGACCGAGCAGTTCATTATCGATGCCAATCTGGTGTACGAAACGAGCTTCGACGCTATCGACAGTCGCACGCTTACGGGTATCGAATACAACAAGTTCGAGTCGCAGAATTATGGGCTGTATGATCCCAGTGCGCCGCCGATCAACTGGGAGAACCCGGTCTACTCGGGTGGACCACTCTCGACGGAGCCGAATTCGGGAACGGCGAACGACCAGAAGACCAAGGCAATCTATCTGCAGCAGGATCTGACGTTTTCCGATCGGTTGACCGTGAGCGTCGGCCTGCGCAATGACTGGCTTGATCTGAGCGAAGAGGATTTGTTCACCGGCGCAACGGATGCCGATACGCACAGCGAGTTTACCAAGCGAATTGGCGTCAGCTACAAGCTTACCGACCAGCTGGCGGCGTTTACGAGTTATGGCGAGTCCGCCGCACCACCCGGAATCGGCAGCGATCCGACCACCGGCAAGCAGTACGAAGTTGGGATCAAATATCGGCCGGATGCCTTCCCGGCCTTGTTCACGGCCTCTGTCTACGACCTGACAAAGGGCAATATCAGCGTCTACGACAGCGTGACCTACCTGCCGACTTCGGTCGAGAAGGTCCGGAATCGCGGCCTCGAGCTCGAAGCCAAGGCGGAGCTGACGGACAACATCAATCTGATCGCAGCCTATAGCTATATCGATTCCAAGATCGACGAGCCGGGCGGCGCCAATGACGGGAACCGCCTGATGCGGGTTCCCAAGCACATGGCGTCCATATGGGGTACCTACACGCTCCCGGGACAAGGCGTGCTGGGCGACATGACATTCGGTCTGGGCGCTCGCTACCTGGATTCCTACGCCCTGGACCTCGCCAACTCGGGATCCTCGGAGAGCGCAGTCGTTTTCGATGCTGCGTTCACCTACAAGATCCAGGAAAAGACCACGTTCCAGCTCAACGCCAGCAATCTGTTTGACGAAAAACACATCGCCAGCCAGGATTCCGGCGGGGTCTATTACAATCCCGGCCGGACGATCATGGCGACGCTGCGCCAGACCTGGTAGCGGCGTGGTCCGGGCCATCGGGTTGAGCGCTCGCGATCCTAGAAACGCCGTTGCACCCGCCGCCATGCGGCGGGTGTCTCGCCGACGATCTGGCGAAACACCTTCGTCAGATGCGCCTGGTCGGAAAATCCGAGTTGGGCCGCAACGTCTGCAACCGCCATCTCGCTGCCCACCAGCAGCGTCTTGGCCACGTCGACACGTTTTCCAAGCTGCCACTGAAGCGGTGTCTTGCCCGTTGTCTGTTTGAAGACATTGGCAAACCAACTTTCCGACAAGCCGACCGTCGCAGCCATTTCTGCAACGGTGAGGCGATAGTCGCTCAGTCCATCGACATGCGAAATCAACCGGTTCATCTGTGCCTGAGTCAGCCGGCCATTGGATGGATCGCTTCCCAGATCCGGGATATCCAGAAGCCCCGTCACGATGCTGCCGACGAGGCTTTCGGCGTAAACGGCATGTTTCGTCGGATTTGACACCTCGTCGACCAGCAATGCCGCCAATGTCTCTATCGCCCCAAGATCCTGGATCTCCACCGGACGTCGCAACGCCGTGATTGCCGCGGATTTGCCGATCGAGGGCTGCAGGAAACGCAACAGGCGGTTCTTGTGCAGGTGCAGATTGAGATGCGAAAAACGATGCATCGAACTGCTGCTCGTCCACATCGGCACGCCCGCCGGAATATAGACCGCACGTGTCATTGGACGGAAATGGCTCTGGAATTCGCCGTCACGGTTTGAAATCTTGACCCGAGACGACAGGTCATTGAAAAAAATCATGATGCGCGGATCGTCGGACAGGTAATAGCCATTGGCCCCGGCTTGACTCTCGGCCTCCCAGAAAACGCCCACCATTCCGTCAAGGCAACGCCATTTGACCGGCGCAGTCACGCGGATCCCTTCCGTATGCCAGGTCATGGAATGCCAAAAGCTCAATGCAGGATTTGCCCTCAGCCGCTATCAGGAACATGGAAATCGTGACGGAACGTCACGCTCCAAAGGCGATTTTGCACGGAAATTGAAATGGGCTATTAACATGTTTCGACATGAAAACGAAGCCTCCGTTGCCAGCTATCGTAGGCAAGCAGCGGATGAACGGCCTGAAGGCCGGTTCGCACACCGCAAGAACCCGATGGATCCGGCCACCGCACCAATCAGGCTGCGCTCCGCTCGTCTGTTCTTGGAAAGAAAATGGCACGGCTGGCGTCGACATCATAGCCATGGGCGTGCTCGCCGGAATCACCGGCAAGTCTGGCGACCGATGCCAGGATGAAGTCGATGTCGTCGTCCGACAGCAGAACGCTGAGATTGAGCCGGACGAAGCCAGGCTTGCGCATCTCGTCGCCGCTCAGGATGGCCTGGCGGATGCGTTCGGACTGTTCGACGTCGATCGACAGAAGGCGATGCACATAGGGGCCGGCACAGGCGCAGCCGCCGCGTGCCTGGATGCCGAAGCGGTCGCTCAGCATACGGGTTACCAGTTGCTGGTGCACATAGCCACCCTGTCCGTCCTTGACGCGGAAGGAAAAAATCGGCAGCCGCTGCGGTTTTTGCGCGCCCAGCATTTCCAGGCGTTCAACGCCATTCCAGGCGCTTCTTGCCCGTTGCACCAGTTCCGCGTTGCGGCGCCCGATGGCCGTCGCACCGAGCGCATCTTTGACAATGAAGGCGAGGGCGGCGCGAATATCGCCGATGACATCGGGCGTGCCGGCTTCCTCACGGGCTTCCAGGCTGGTGCTGTAGTCATGGCCGGTGGGGGACACGAATTTGACGGTGCCGCCACCGGGCCAGCAGGGTTTTGTCGCGGCCGTGGCATCCTGGCGCAGGATCAGCACGCCCGAGGCTGCCGGTCCGCCGATGAACTTGTGCGGCGACACGACCAGGGCATCGATCTGTGCATCCGGGCCATGCGACATCGCGATCGGCAGATAGGGCCCGGCGCCGGCATAGTCCCAGACCATCTTGGCGCCGGAGGATTTCACCAGCCGGGTGATGGCTTCGACATCTGCGATGATTCCGGTGATGTTGGAGGCGGCGGAAAGAGTGCATATCGTCAGGTCGGCCGGCACGGCCAGTGCCGCGGCAAGCTCTGCAAGGTGCGGGCCGCCGGTGGGCGCCTCTGCAATCGTGACGATGTCGGCGCCGCTTTCGCGCCACGGCAGGATGTTGGAGTGATGCTCGTAAGGTCCGATGAGGATGCGCACGCGCTGGCCGGCAGCGACCGCATCGGTGACGCCGAGCAATGTCACCAGCCGGTTCAGGCCGGCAGTGGCACCGGACCCGGCAAAGATCACCGCATGCTCGCCGTTCGCGCCGCAGCAATCGGCAATCATAGCGCGGGCTTCCCGGCGCAGCCGCGTCATCAGGCCGCCGCAGTAGGAGGCTTCGGTATGACTGTTGGCGTAGTAGGGCAGCACCTGCTCGAGCACGAACTGCTCGATCTGCATCAACGCCCGGCCGGAGGCGACGTAGTCGGCATAGATCAGCCGCTTGACGCCATAGGGTCCATCGATCGTCGCGGATTTGCCGATCAGGCCGGACTGCAATGCCGAAACGGTGTCGCCCTCGCTCAGGCTCTGCCGGAACTGCTGCAGCAGACTGCTGGGCCGGTCGGGGGCCGTGGCATTCATGTTTGTAACTCCGCATGATCTTCGAACGAAGCATATTTGATTCCTGCGGTTGAAACATCACCGTTTTCCTGCGATATCAGGTCAATCCTGGGTCAGATGATCGGTTAACATGGTTGAAATCGACGACATTGATATGCGTATTCTCTCGTGCCTGCAAAGTGACGGCACGATCTCGCAGCGCGACCTCGCCGATCAGGTCGGCCTGTCGCAGAATGCTTGCTGGCGTCGTCTCCAGCGGCTGAACAGCACCGGCCTGATCCGGGGCATCCACGCCGATGTCGATCTGGCCGCGCTCGGTATCGATCTGACGGTGTTTGCGATGATCCGCACCCGGCACCATTCGAAGGAATGGGCGGTTCGGTTCTGTGCCCATGTCGAAAGCCTGCCGGAGGTGACGGATTTCTACCGGATCGGCGGCGAGTGGGATTACCTGATCAAGGTCATGACCCGCGGCATTTCCGGCTATGACGCCTTCTATCAGAAGCTGATCACCGATTTCGACCTTGCCACCGTGACGGGTTTCTTCTCCATGGAAACCCTGATCGATAACCGCGCCATCGATTTACGGGCCGTCGTGAAGGGCTAGACAGTCCGATAGTGCCGCGAGCAAGCCTCTACTTGGCAACACCCCTTGCATAGTGCGCGGGCGGCGTCCCGACAAAGCGGGTGAAGGCAACGCTGAAGGCGCTGGCGGAGCCATAGCCGACCCGTTCGGCGACCTCCTTCACGCCATCGTCACCGCGCCGGAGCAGGTTTTTTGCCAGAGCCATGCGCCAGGACAGCAGGTATGCCATTGGCGAGACGCCGACTGTCCTGCGGAATCTCTCGAAGAACACCGAGCGCGACAGTGCGGCTTCGTGGGCCAGCTGCTCCACCGTCCAGCCATTCTGCGGGTTTTCATGCATGCGCCGGATCGCCGCGGCCAGCCGAGTGTCGGAAAGGCCGCGCAGCAGTCCCGGCGAGGCGCTGCTGTCGGACGCCGAACGCAAGGCTTCGATCAGAAGCACCTCGAGCAAGCGCGCCAAGATCATGGCGCGCGCAGGCTTCTCGGCCTGTGCTTCCGACCTCACGAGCTGAACGAGGGTTCGCAATGTCTCCACCCCCCGGACATGAATCAGGTCGGGCAGCAGAGAAACCAGCACGGCGGCGTCGGGGGAGCCGAATTCAAGACGGCCGACCATCATCCGCATATTGGGCGGTCCGTCCGGGTCTCCGTGTCGGGTCTCGTCGTCCAGTTTCGTTACCGCCAGCAGGTCGACATTGGCGCCGGCAGCAGCGCCGATGCTCGACATGGTAAATTCGTAGGCAGCGGGGATCAGAATAAAATCATTTTCCTGCAGGTCGATCGCCGGCTGTCCGTCCAAAGACAGGCGCGCCGCCCCTTCCAGCAGCACGCAAAAGAGCGGCCGCCCGGTTTCCGAGGCATCGACGCGCCAGGCTCCCGATCCGCTCGCGAGTTTCGAGAACGGCAGGCTGGGTTGCAGAAGGGTTACCACTTCGGCAAATGGATCGATCATTCCCGGACTTTCACGAATGCAAGTTGGACGATCTATG
>Ga0247808_10000701_pt1 | contig 16048 bp, 13 predicted proteins | sample UWRJL089202R1_FD_179914 | JGI IMG/M metagenome (GOLD analysis project Ga0247808, IMG submission 179914) | Plant litter microbial communities from Arlington Agricultural Research Station in Wisconsin, United States - UWRJ-L089-202R-1 | ecosystem: Environmental > Terrestrial > Plant litter >... | reverse complement strand
CTTTTTCTCTGCAGCTTCTTTTGCATCATCATTATTCTTGTTTACAGCGGCTTCGTTTGCTTTGGCTGCCGCCAGCTTATCGTTTGCTGCTTTGGATCTTTCAGCGGCATCGCGAGTAGCTTTTTCAGCAGCTTCTTTCTTCTCTATAGCCTTGTTTGTTTCGGCAAGTTTTCTTTCGTCTTCTGCTCTTTTTGCAGCCAGTTCATTAGCTTTTCTTGCTTCATTTTCAGCTCTTTTTCTCTCAGCTTCTGCCGCAGCTATCTTTGCTTTGTTTTCGGCCTCTATTCTATCTTTTTCTTTTTTAGCAGCTATGTCTGCCAGTCTTTTTCTTTCAGCTTCAGCTTTTCTTTCAGCTTCTTCTTTAGCTTTTGCGAGTCTTATTTCTTCAGCAATAATATTTCTGATTTGACGCTCCAGATCCTTGGACTGCGTTTGCTTTTGTCTAAGTTCTGCCGTCAGTTTAACTTCATTTTTCTTGAATTCATCCAAGAGTTGCTGCTTTTGTTTTTTCTCGGCTTCTATCGTTGCAAGATCTTTTTTCTGATTGAGAAGAAGATTATCTTTTTCAGTGACCGACCTTTTCTTAAGTACGATATTTTTCTTGATTTGGTTTGCCTTATTTGAAATTTCTGCCGCTTTTTTGTCTTGGTACTCAGAATATCTTTTGATATACTCTATTCTATTAAGAGCTTCTCCCATATTTTTGGAAGAAAGAATAAAGGTTACTTTATTTTGAACACCCTTAGTTTTGTAGGCTTTTACAAGAATTTCTGCATAGTTTTTTCTGAGAACTTCCAGCTCGCGGTTGTTTTTATTGATTTCAAGCTGACGTTTGTAGATGTCATCCTCAATAAATCTTTTTTCCTTTTGAGTATTGTTGTAAACTTTTTCTCTCAGGTTAAGCTTTTGATTTACTGCATTAAGGTATGCAACAGACAGTTTCGATTCTTGTTTTGTTTGGTTGAGTGACGCATTGATGGTCGATATTTGCTTTTTAAGATCAGCATTCTGTTTTTGCAGAACTTCTTTATCTTTTTGTCCAAATGCGATTCCGAAAAGGATGATACTTATAAAAAAACTTAATTTCTTAATCATTTAATCTCTGTCTTTTTGTAATTGGCAGGAACGGAATAAGTAGTTTCCATCCGGGAAAAATCAAATTTCGTATTTTCTAATAATATTTCGTCTGTTTTGTTGGCTTTTATAATTATTTTAACATTTTTCGGAAAGCTTTCATTGTTAAGAATTTCTCTGTTGGAATAAGTGATTTCCAATTGATCATTATTAGCAGAATTCGATAAAAGAACGTGATTCAGATTAAAATCCTGATCATAATCCAGAGAGATTTTATATTCTGTAGTTTTACCGTTTTCCGTAATTTTCTGAGTCTGTTTCGAAGTCAGATTGAACCCTGAAACATTTTGAGTCAGATTATAATCGTTTTCTGAAACCGGAATAAATGTTTTTCCTAAAAGTAAATTCTGCAAAGCATTATAATCGATAAAATTGACATTCAAAAGTTTATTAAGATAACCAAAATCAGAGTCGATGTAGGTTTTGTCCAACTTATAATAACCTTTGATGCCTTCTGGCGTCGCGACACCACGAGCAGCTTGCAAAATCACCGCAGTTAAATTCATCCACACTTTTTGTCCGTTTTCAATATAAATCACAGCATCCAAAGTAGGAATGAAAGATCCTGTTTTTGCATCTATTTTACTATTGATTTTGACAGCGTCAAAAGTTGATTTTTTCTCAATTGCAGAAAAGAAACTTGCGTTGTTCGAAATTGGTTTTGTAGTACTGATTGGCGTCGTTGTTTGATTTTTCTGAACTTTACAAGACGTTACCAATAATACTGAAACTATGATTAGAATGTATTTTTGCATAATTTTTTTGGGATGAAACTTACAATATTAACGCCAAAAATAGACTTATATTTTTGAATTGGTATCTAAAAAAAACTTTGTCAAAGTTCAGAACCTTGACAAAGTTGATATTTTTTATTAAAATAAATTAATCTTTCGAAAGGAAATCCAAAACGGAATAATCTCCTAAAGAAATCTCCCTTGCAACGCCGAAATATTTCGCAGAATTGCCAATCATAGAGTTACTCAGGTTTCCGTGGTCAATAATTGTATTTTCCTGAATTAATGAATTGTCGATATTAGAATTAATGACAACCGTATTATTTCCAAGAGAAACATTCGGGCCAATTTTTGAGTTTAATATTTTCACATTTTCCCCGATGAAACAAGGAGGAATGATCATACAGTTTTCAATATTTGCAGATTCCGGGAAATTTGCCATATTGGCTCTTTCATATTGTAAAATCTTGCTGTTGGTTTCTACAGTTGCATTTTTATTTCCGCAATCCATCCAGTCATCTACTTTTCCAAGAGAGAATTTTGCGCCTTTTGCTCGAAGATTTTCTAATGCTGTTGTCAACTGATATTCACCGCCTTCTGTAATATTATTTTCCATAATATGATCGATTTCGGTCATCAGTTTCTCAGCAGAATTGAAATAATAAATCCCAATAATCGCAAGGTCAGAAACAAATTCTTTCGGCTTCTCTACGAAATCTGTAATGAAACCATAGTCATCCAATTTCACAACACCAAAAGCAGAAGGATCTTCAACTTTTTTCACCCAAATCACGCCGTCCGCATTAGTATCAAGATGGAAATCTGCACGGAAAAGTGTGTCAGCAAATGCAATAATTACAGGACCGCTCATACTTTCTCTTGCACAATTGATGGCGTGAGCTGTTCCCAACGGTTCAGTTTGAGCATAGATACTTCCTTTTGCGCCAAGATCTTCAGCAACTTTTATCAATGATGCCTCAACGTCAGCACCAAAATCTCCAATGATAAAGGCGATTTCTTCAATAGGCTGGTTGGCAACTTTTGCAATGTCTTCTACCAATCTCTGAACGATTGGTTTTCCTCCGATTGGGATCAATGGTTTTGGAACTGTCAATGTATGTGGTCTTAGACGTGATCCACGTCCAGCCATTGGAACTATTATTTTCATAAATTTTATTGTTAAGTTTCTAACTATTAGTTTTATAATAGACTATTTTCTTCCGATTTTATTTAAGATTTTTTGAGGAATCAAGTTCTCTGTCTTTAACAAAATGGTTGCCAAAAGTAGAAATATAAGATTACCTAACCAAATATTTTGTTTTAAATATTGATAATATGCTAAAGATACTACCATTGTTATAAGAATGATAATCAAATTCTTATAAATATTGTAAGGAACAGGATATTTATAATGTCCCCAAATGTATGATATCACCATCATTGCAAAATAACTGGCGATTGTTGCCCAGGTTGAAGCCCAATATCCGTATTTGGGAATAAAATAAAAATTAATAATTATGGTTATAAAAACACCAATTGCAGAAATATAAGCACCAATGATGGTTTTGTCGGTCAATTTATACCAGATCGAAAGGTTGAGATAAATTCCCAAAAACAAACTGGCGAAGAATAAAATGGGAAGAATCGAAATCCCTTCATAATATTCCGGATTGTTGATATAAACTTTAGCAATCCAATCCAGATTAACAGATAAGAATAAGACAATCAAACAATTGATGGCGATGAAAATATCCATCAGTTTCACATACATTTCTTTCGCATTTGCATTTTTAGAATTGCTGAAAAAGAACGGTTCGATTCCCAAAGAATACGCTTGTCTGAATAAAATTACAAACGTCACCACTTTCGCAACACCGCCGTAAACGCCTAATTCGTGTCTTCCGATTTCGTCCGGCAAAAGAAATTTAAGGAATTGTCTGTCAAAGGTTTCATTGATGATTCCGGCTAAACCTGCAATGGTGATTGGCCAGGAATATTTTATCATTTTTTTCCACAGTTCCCAAGAGAAATGTTTGATCCTTGCGATTAATAATTCTTGTGACAACATCAAAAAAGTGACAGCACTTGCAACCAGATTCGCCACAAAAACATAACCGATTCCAAACGCCGGACTGTATTTCAAACCGAAAATTCCTTCCGGATATCTTGGAAGAATGATGATGAAAAATACGACCAAAAGGAAATTGATGATGCCATTCGTGATTCGGATTCCTGCGTATTTTAGAGGTCGTTCGTTTTTCCTTAACATTACAAAAGGCATCGCGGAAAATGCATCTAAAGCCAAAGTCACTGTAAGAATTGCCAGCAAATCCACTTGGTCCGGCGTTTTGAAAGCAATTGCTAAAGGTTGTCGGTAAACTAATGTGAAAAATAAATAAACCAAAGTCACAGCCAATACGCTGAAAAAAGCAGTCGAAATCAATTTTCTGTCGTCTTTTTCATCCAATGCAAATCGGAAAAAAGTAGTTTCCATTCCGTGAGTCAAAAGCACTGCGATAACGCCGGCTACCGAATAAAAATCGGCAAAAGGAGAATAGGCTGTCGGACCAAATGTTCTCGTAATAATTGGATTAATTACAAACGGAAACAGTCTGATAATCACAGTTGTTAATCCATAAAGAGCGGTTTGTCCGAGAAGCTTCTTCATCTAATAGTCTATTGTTTTCATCGGTCAGATGGAATCTGCGATTTCAATTCAAAAATTTTTGCAAAAATAATCTATTCTGATAAGAATCCGATTTATTTCTTCAGCTTATAATTCATAAAGAAAACCAATTTTCCACCTTTCATAATATCCTCGTGCTTCAATCTATAACCTTCAAACGGTTTCCCATTCAGCTCCATTTTTTCGATGTAAACATTCTTTTCTGATTGATTTTTCACTTCGATTTCAAACGTTTTTCCGTTCTCCAAATTCAGTTTTGCATTCACGATACTCGGACTTCCAATCCAATACTCATCAGAACCTGGCGAAACAGGATAGAATCCCAAACTGCTGAAAATATACCACGCGCTCATCTGTCCGCAATCGTCATTTCCGCCCAATCCGTCGGGTTTTGCTTTATACTGCATCGTCAGAATTTTTCGGATTTGAGCTTGTGTTTTCCAAGGTTGACCGGCAACATTATAAAGATAAGCCACGTGATGCGCAGGTTCGTTTCCGTGAACATAACCGCCGATAATGCCTTCTCGCGTAATGTCTTCTGTATCAGCGAAAAACTCATCGGGCAAATGCATAGAAAATAATTCGTCAAGATTTTCCCCGAATTTCTTTTTCCCACCCATCGATTTCATTAATTCTTCAGGATTATGCGGAACAAAAAAACTGTAATTCCAGGAATTTCCTTCGATAAAGCCTTGTCCGTGCGTGCTCATCAAATCAAATTCCTTTTTGAAGCTTCCATCAGCCAACCTCGGTCTCATAAAACCAATCGATTTATCGAAGACATTTTTCCAGTTTTCGGAACGTTTCAGATATTCATTGTAGATTTCTGTTTTGCCTAATTTCTTGGCAATTTGTGCAATCGCCCAATCATCATAAGCGTATTCCACTGTGTTTGAAACCGATGTTCCGTTTTTCTCCGCTGAAATGTAACCTTTGTCGATGTATTCGCCGATGCCTTCGTAATTTCTTTTGTTGGAAGTTGCGATACAAGCCTTCAAAGCTTCGTCCGGATTTCCGGTGTAAGTTCCTTTGATAATTGCATCAGCAATCAGAGAAACTGAATGATATCCGCTCATACACCAATTCTCATTAGCATAATGCGACCAAACCGGCAACATTTTCAAACTGAATTGGTCGTAATGTGCCAACATCGACTGAATCATATCATTATTCCGTTTCGGCTGAATGATGTTGAAGAACGGATGCAAAGCCCGATAAGTGTCCCAAAGTGAAAACGTGGTGTAATTCGTAAAACCTTTGGCCTGATGCACGTTTTGGTCAAGACCTTTGTACTCGCCAGTGGAATCCATATAAGTGGTTGGATTGATGAATGTGTGATACATCGCCGTGTAAAAATTCACTTTGTCATCTTCGGAAAGTGTGTTGACAACAATTTTATTAAGTTCTTTGTTCCAATCATTTTGAGCCTGAGATTTTATCTTTTCGAAGTTCCAATCGGGCGTTTCTTTTGTTAAATTTTCCAAAGCATTAGCCTGACTCACCGGCGAAATTGCAAATTTGATTTGAACTTTTTCATTTTCCTGCGTGTCAAAATCAAAATGCATTCTGATTTTCTTGCCTGCAATCTCCGGGAAATTATCTTTTTGATTCCATTTTCCCCAGAAACCTCGGTAAGCCTGTTTCGCATCAAAATTTTTCTGACCATAAGATTTGAAAGGCTTGGAAAATTCCATTGCAAAATAAACCGTTCTCGTTCTCGCCCAGCCGTTTGTTTGTCGGTAACCCGTGATTCTGTGGTCGTTTTCAATCCTTACATAAGTCCAGACATTTTTGTCATCGTAGTTATAAATGCCCGCCATCAAATCCAGAATAATATGCGCATCATCAGATTTTGGAAAGGTGTATTGATGAACGCCAACTCTCGTTGTAGCCGTCATCTCAGCCAGAATATTATAATCGTCAAGTTTTACTTTGTAATAGCCAGCTTCCGCTTTTTCATTCTGATGAGAAAATCTGGAGCGAAATCCACTTTCAGGATTTTGAGCAGTTCCGGGATTTAATTTTAATTTTCCGACTGTCGGCATTATCAAAAAATCACCCAAATCCGAATGTCCGGTTCCGCTAAAATGCGTGTGTGAAAATCCGACAATCGTTTTATCTTCATACCGATATCCGGCGCAATATTTATAAACATCTGGACTGTATTTCCCGTTGACTTCATACGAAAGCGAATCGGTTTCCGGACTCAGCTGAACGGCGCCAAAAGGAACGGTTGCTCCAGGAAAAGTGTGTCCCATTTTCTCAGTTCCGATGATTGGGTTCACGAATTTTGAGAGGTTTTCTAATTTTTGGGAACTGAATAATGAAGCGAATAAAACTGGTAGAATTAAAATGTATTTTCTCGGAGACATTCTTTGGAATTTTGAAGCAATTTAGTTAAAACCACAAAAGGCACAAAAGTTTTCTTCACTTTAGATGTTTTAAAAAGAGAAAACTTTGTCTTCTTCAATTCAATAATGAAGATTACTTTTTTCTTTTGTGACTTTTGTGGTTTATTAATTCAAAAACTTAATTTTGCTTCAATCTAAAAAAGTAAAATGAAAATTCTAATAAAAAACGCCCAAATCGTCAATGAAAATCTGGTCTTCGAAAGCGATGTTCTGATTGAAAATGATTTGATTTCAAAGATTTCTAAAAATATCTCGGAAGAAGATGTTGACCAAATCATTGATGCTTCTGGAAAATATCTTTTGCCTGGAATTATTGACGATCAAGTTCATTTCCGTGAACCGGGTTTGACGCATAAAGGTGACATTGAAAGCGAATCAAAAGCAGCAATCGCAGGTGGAATAACAAGTTTCATCGATCAGCCGAATACTGTTCCGAATGCGGTAACTCAGGATTTGTTGGCGGACAAATATGAAATTGGTTCTCAAAAAGCTTATGCCAATTACGGATTTATGATGGGCGGAACCAATGATAATTTAGAGGAAGTTTTAAAAACAAATCCAAGAAATGTTCCCGGAATCAAATTGTTCCTAGGTTCATCAACAGGAAATATGCTCGTTGACAATCCTGAAACTTTAGAAAATATTTTCAGCAATACCAAAATGCTGATCGCCGTTCATTGTGAGGATGAAGCAACGATTAGAGAAAATACTCAGAAATATCTGGATGAATATGGTGAAGATATTCCTGTAAAATTTCATCATCTGATCAGAAGTGAGGAAGCTTGTTACAAATCTTCTTCAAAAGCGGTTGAATTAGCTGAAAAAACAGGAGCCAGACTTCACGTTTTCCATCTTTCTACAGCGAAGGAGATGGAACTTTTCCGAAATGATATTCCTTTAAAAGATAAAAAAATAACGGCAGAAGTTTGTGTACATCATTTGACTTTTACCAATGAGGATTACGATACCAAAGGCGGATTAATCAAATGGAATCCTGCGGTAAAAACTCAAAAAGATAAAGACGGACTTTGGGAAGCACTTTTGGACGACAGAATTGACGTCATCGCAACCGATCACGCACCTCATACCTGGGAAGAAAAACAAAATGTTTACACGAAATGTCCATCAGGTGCGCCGTTGGTTCAGCATTCTTTGGTGGTGATGCTTGAGAATTTCAGAAATGGAAAAATCACCTTAGAAAAAATCGTTGAAAAAATGTGTCACAATCCGGCGATTCTTTTCAGAGTAGAGAAAAGAGGTTTTGTGAGAGAAGGGTATAAAGCTGATTTGGTTTTGGTTGATTTAGAAGAAAACTGGACAGTTGCCAAAGAAAATATTTTGTACAAATGTGGCTGGAGTCCGCTTGAAGGGATGAATTTCAATTCTAAAGTCACCCATACTTTTGTGAATGGAAACCTGGTTTACAATAACGGAAAAATCAATGAAGAGAAATTCGGAGAGCGATTGCTTTTTGAAGTTCAGGAATAAATTACAGCGAAATAATTATATCAGTAGAAACGAGCTTCAGCCCGTTTTTTTATTTAAGAATAGAAATTGGCTTTAGCCAAAATTTAAATCTCTCGCAGATTTAGCAGATGAAGCAGATTTTAAACGCAATCATCTGCAAAATCTGCGAGAGAATATCTATCTAACAATCACTTGAAATTAATCAATCACAATACTTTCAATTCCTTTTTCTAAAGCATTTTCCATAATTCCCGGAATTGACAGTCCTTCTGCACGAAAAACACTCACATCTGTAACGCCGTAAAAGCCAAAAACATTCTTGACATAAGGAACGTTGGAATCGTAACTCTGATAAGGACCTTCTGAATAAATATTTCCGGAAGAAAGGGCGATGTATAATTTTTTGTTGCTCAACAAACCTTTAGGACCGTTCTCATCATAACTGAAGGTATATCCTGCTCTTGAAGTAAAATCAAAATAAGCTCTGAGACTTGTTGGAACTGAAAAATTATACATCGGAGATTCGATTACGATAATGTCGGCTTCCTGCAGTTCAGCAATCAAACCCTCAGAATATTGATTAATAGCTTCCTGTTCCGGAGTTCTGTTTTCCGCAGGCGTAAAAAATGTATTGATATGTACTTCTTCCAAAAGCAGAACAAGATTTTTAGTTAAATCACGCTCTTTTACTTTGCTGTCAGGATATTTCTCCTGAATTTTTTCCAATACGGCACTTCCTAATTTTCTGCTTGCAGATACTTCTATTCTCGGACTTGAGATAATGTGCAAAATTTGTTTCATTTTTTAATTTTAAATTTCTTTGACAAAATTATGTACATTTGCTTATCAAAAGTTAGTAGTGAACAAAAGGTTAGCAGTAACCTTTTGGTTAGTTTGAGATTAATTTTATGGAAAATAGTATTGAATTAGAAGAACCACTTACGAAAATAAATTGCCAAAATCATCTTTCCTCGGTGGAAGATGCAATTTATGTCATTGGTGGAAAGTGGAAGCTCAAGATTATTATTGCTCTTCAGGAACACGGAAATATTCGGTTCAATGAGCTTCAGAGAATCGTTACCGGAATTTCGGCAAGGGTACTTTCGAACGAGTTGAAAGATTTAGAACTCAATGGTTTTGTAAAAAGAATCGTTCACGGCGAACAAACGCCTGTTGTTGTAGAATATATTTCAACTGATTACAGCAAGACTTTAAAAACAGTGATTATGGCACTTTCTGAGTGGGGAAGAGAGCATAAAAATAATTTGAGAGAAGACATTTTCGAAAACAAATAAGACTCTCGCAGATTTAGCAGGTAATGCAGATTTTAAATTCAATCTGCCCAATCCGTAAAGTCTGCGAGAGAAAAACTATCAATTAAAAGACTGCCGAAACTCCAGTGGCGACATCTTTGTTTTCTTTTTGAAAAGCGTACTGAAAGACTGCGAATGCTCAAATCCCAGTTCATAAGCAATTTCACTTACCGATAATTCCGTGGTTGAAAGTTTCTCTTTTGCTTTGTTAATCAACTTTTCGTGAATATGTTGCTGTGTATTTTGTCCGGTTTGAATTCTTAATAAATCACTTAAATAATTAGGCGAAAGATTCATAGCTTCAGCAATTTGATGAACGGTCAAAAGTCCTTTTTCGGAAGATTCTTTATCAAAATAATCATTCAGAAATTTTTCGAATTTGATCAATAACTGATGATTATTATTCTTTCTCGTGATGAATTGTCGTTCATAAAAACGCTGAGAATAATTGAGTAAAAGATCAATCTGCGACAAAATAATTTCCTGCGTATGTCGGTCAATATGCTGACATTCTTTATCGATTTTATAAAGAATTTGTATCAGATCATTTTCTTCTTCCTCAGACAGATGCAACGCTTCGTTCACGGCATAAGAGAAAAATCCGTAACTTGAAATGGTAGTCGCCAAAGGATGTTTTAGCAGAAAATCTTCGTGAAAAATCAATAAAAAACCTGCCGAATTACAATCCATCGTCGCAACATCCAAATACTGAACCTGGCTGGGCGCAGTAAAACTCAAAACACCTTTATCATAATCATAATGTTGCTGGCCGTATCGTATTTTTCCGGTCGCTTCTCTTTTCAGAGCCACACAATAAAATCTGTTGGTAAAGCCTTTCCAGACCTCATCTTCAATAAAAATACTTTCAGAAAGATTGATGACGCTCACCATCGGATGCTTTGGTTCCGGAAGCGATAGTAATTTATGAAACTGAGAAATAGATTGTATCGTGTTCATTGTTATAAAATTAAAATTATTTGACTTCGTTGAACCAATTTGAGAGCTTTGGGCGCCTTTTTCCGTCTTCCGTTCCCGCTTTTTTGTTCGTCGTACCTCCTCGCAAAAAGAGCTCCACTCAAGCCGGGGCGCAATCGTATTACGTTCCAGCTTTACGCTTTATATGCTTTCAGAATTTGTCATTCTGACGAAGTAAGAATCTCTGAAATATCAATTGAGATTCTTCACTACATTTCATTCAGAATGACAAACTGGTTAAATATCTAAATTTAAAAAAGATTAATAATCCAAAAGCCCCATACTGAATTCATCGTAAGGATTACCTGTATCTGTTCCCAAAGGTACAATACTTTCCAGCTTCTGAAGGTCAGATTCACTCAGGATAATTTTGCTCGCTTCAATATTTTGCTCAAGATATTTTCTGCGTTTCGTTCCGGGAATCGGAACAATTCCTTTGCTGATGATCCACGCCAAGGCCAATTGTGATGAAGTGATTTCTTTTTCTTTGGCAAGATTTTCAATCGCTTCCACCAATTCAATGTTTTTTTGAAATTGTTCTCCCTGAAAACGTGGAATCGCTCTTCGGAAATCATTTTCCGGCAAATCTTCAATTGTTTTGATATTCCCAGACAAAAATCCTCGTCCAAGCGGAGAATATGCCACAAAACCAATTCCCAATTCATTCAGAGTTTTGATGACACCTTTTTCTTCAACTGTTCTTTCAAACAGAGAATATTCACTTTGAACCGCCGAAATTGGATGAACGGCGTGCGCTTTTTTCACTGTTTCAGAAGAAACTTCCGACAAACCGATATAACCGATTTTTCCTTCTTTCACCAAATCGCTCATCGCTCCTACAGTTTCTTCAACCGGAACATTTTTATCGAGACGGTGCATATAATAAAGGTCGATGTAATCTATTTTTAGATTTTTCAACGAACGCTCAACAGACTTTTTTACATAATCTTTTGTTCCGTTGATTTTCCAGGTTACCTGTTCATTGTCGTCAATTTCCCAACCGAATTTTGTAGCAAGAATGTATTGGTCACGATTACCTTCAATGGCTTTTGCAATCAATTGTTCGTTCGTAAATGGTCCGTACAAATCTGCCGTGTCGAGAAAATTTCCACCTAACTCTAAAGAGCGGTGAATGGTTGCGATGGCTTCTTTTTCATCCGTTTTGCCGTACATATCTGCATCTCCGAAACCTGTCATTCCCATACATCCCAAACCTATATTCGGGATGATTAATCCCTGACTTCCTAATTTTACCTGATTCAATTTCATATTGTTGATTTTTATTGGTACAAAATTGAACAGAAATTAGAAATATGAAGTTTGCAAAACAACGATTGTCGTATGCAAATTACGGATTGGTAATTTTTGTTTAATTAAACGACTTCCTGAATTCCAAAGGCGAAATATCCGTTTTAGCTTTGAAGAGTTTACTGAAAGACTGCGAATGTTCGAATCCCAGTGCATACGCAATTTCGCTCACGGAAAGTTCTGTTGTTGATAGTTTTTCTTTGGCTTTTTCAATCAATTTTTCGTGGATGATTTGCTGCGTGGTTTGTCCGGTCAAAGTTTTAAGGAGACTTCGCATATACTGCGGCGTCATACCCAGCTCATCAGAAAGATACTGAACGCTTGGCAGGCCTGTTTCTTTAAAATCGTCCCGTTCAAAATAATGATTCAGCAAAATTTCCAATCGTTCTAAAAATTGATGATGCGCTTTGTGACGGGTAATAAATTGTCGCTGATAAAATCTTTCAGAATAATTCAGTAAAGTTTCCAGTTGTGAAATAATAATATTCTGACTGAATTTGTCAATATTAGTCTGATATTCCTGCTTGATATTTTCGGTGATTTGCTGGATCTTTGTTTCCTCATCTTCAGACAAAAATAAGGCTTCGTTGACGGAGTAATCAAAAAATTCATATTTCTTGATAGCAGTTGCCATCGGCGTGTTCCAGAGAAAATCCGGATGAATCAACAGCGACCATCCGGAAGGATTTTTACCATTCTCTTCTCTGGTAATAGTTAAAACCTGATTAGGCGCCATACAAAACATCACACCTTCATCGAAATCATAATCCTGCTGACCGTATTTGTACCGATGATCCATATCTCTTTTGACAGAGATCATATAAAAATCGAATATCAAACTCTGTTTTCCGCTTTCCAAAGCCGCCATATCTTCAAAATTAATAATACTGATGAGCGGATGCTTCGGCTTCGGCAAACCACGCAAGGTATGAAACTGAGAGATGGTTTTTAGTCTTATTGGTGCGTCTGGCATCGGTTTAATATTTAATCAAATTTAATGAATATTTGTCTTAGATTATTGTTGCTCAGCTAAATAAATATTGCCCATATCTTCCAGCAATGTCGGATGTTGCGGACTCCAGCCTAAAGCTGATTTGGTTTCTTCGCTTGAAGTCAGATTATTAAGCTTTGCAAAATGGGCAAACCAGCCAAAATGTTCCAACGCCTCATCATTGGTAAGAGAAACAACCGGAACCTCCAGTTTTTCTCCAATAAAAGTGGCAATATCTTTAAACGGAATTCCCTGTTCTGCAGCTGCGTGATATCTTGTTCCGCTTTCAAAGGGTTTTTCCAAAGCCAATCTATACAATTTTGCGGCATCCAATCTGTGAACAGCCGGCCAGAAATTATTACCATCATTGATGATTGCCGATTTTCCTTTTTCTTTTGCAATTCTAATTAAAGTCGGAACAAAACCAATGACATCGTTTTTTCCGTGAACCGATGGAGACAATCTGATGACAGCCACTTTCACACCTTTTGCGGATACTGCATCAGCTGCATTTTCTGTTGCAATTCTTGGATGTGGGTTTACTGAACGGTCTGTTTCTATGGTCAATCCGTCTTTGGAAAAAAGTGCGGTTCCAGAAGTGATAAGAAATGGTTTCTCGGTTCCTGATAAAGCTTCGCCGATGGTTTCAATGACTTTTCCGTCAAGTTTACACATCTCCTCAAATCTAGTAAAATCGTGAACAAATCCTAAATGGATAACTGCATCTGAAGCTACCGCTCCTGATTTCAAACTTTCAAAATCGTTTAAATCTCCGTGGTGAACTTCTGCTCCGGCTGCAATCAATTTGTTTGCTGACTCTTCTGATCTTGCCAATCCCAAAACCTGATGTCCGTGAGCTAATAATTCCTGAACTACGGCTGTTCCTACGAAACCTGTAGCGCCTGTAACAAATACTTTCATTTTAATATAATTTAATGAAGCAAAGTTGAGGTTTCACATTTGTACTCCTGTAGTCGAAAAGTAATTTCTTGTAGCCGAAAAAATTAATTAAATGACTTTCTAAATTCCAAAGGCGAAATATCGGTTTTAGCTTTAAACAGTTTACTGAAAGACTGTGAATGTTCAAATCCCAATTCATAAGCGATTTCACTTACGGAAAGTTCGGTTGTCGAGAGTTTTTCTTTAGCTTTTTCAATCAGTTTTTCGTGAATGTGCTGTTGCGTGGTTTGTCCTGTTAATTGCTTCAGTAAACTTCCCAGATAATTGGTTGAGATATTCAGTTGCTCCGCGATATAATTGGCGGTTGGTAAACCTTTATCCATTACATTTTTGTTAAAATAATCTTCCAAAATAATTTCTAATTTATCCAAAACCTGATGATTGGTCTTTTTTCGGGTAATAAATTGTCGCTGGTAAAATCTTTCACAATAATTTAAAATAACCTCAATCTGCGAAATGATAATATTCTGGGTAAACTGGTCAATTCCCGACTGATATTCTTTTTCGATTCCTTTAAAAAGTCCGATTAAAGTCTCTTCTTCTTTTTCGGAAAGGAACAAAGCTTCGTTCACATCATATCCGAAAAATTTATAATTATTAATGGTTTTTGCTAAAGGCGTATTCCAGATAAAATCGGGATGAAATGCCAAAAGATATCCTGAAGGTTTCGTTTCATATTTGCTGATAACCATTTTTACAACCTGTCTCGGCGCGATAAAACACATCAAGCCTTCATCAAAATCGTACTGACTCTGCCCGTAATGAAACTTCCCCTGAATATCTCTTTTGAAACCCATAAAATACAAATCCTGAACCCAGCTGATTTCGGGTTCTTCAATCTGATATTCCACCAAACTGTAATCTACCAGACTGATGAGCGGATGCTGAGGTTTTGGCAATCCTGAAATTCTGTGAAATTCAGAAATGGTATCGATGGTGTATAATTTTCTGTTATGCATAACTTTAAAAATTAAAGGCAACAGCAAGAAACTGTTGCCTTTACAAATTTAATAATCTGTGGATGTACTCAATGTTTTAAACTCAGAAATTTCGTTTTGAAGTGCATTCAGTTTGTTTCCGGCGATGTTGAAAGCATCAGAACCTAAAACCAAATGAACCGGCGGGTTTTCCATTTTGACTAATTCTATCAATGCCAAAGCCGCTTTTTCAGGGTCGCCGGGCTGATTTCCGTTGATGTCTTTTTCGTGCGCAGTCTGAAGTTGTCTTGCTACAGTGTATTCTTCAATTTCAGTTTTTGGAGTTCGAAGTGAACCGCCAGTCAAGAAATCAGTTCTGAAATATCCGGGATAAACCACCGTTGCATTCACTCCAAATTCTTTCACTTCCGCCGCCAAAGCTTCTGTAAAGCCAACGACTGCAAACTTGGTAGCACAATAGATTCCCCAACCTGCAAATTCTCCCGTCAGTCCGCCAATTGAAGCAATATTAATGATGAAACCGCTTTTTTGTTCTCTTAAATAAGGCATTGTTTTTCTGATGATATTCAAAGAACCAAAAACATTGGTGTCGAAGTTCTGACGGCTTTCCAAATCTGAAATTTCTTCCAAAGTTCCCAATTGTCCGTATCCGGCATTATTGACCACAACATCTAGTTTACCGAATTTTTCTACAGATTTTGAAACTGCTTTTTCAACAGAGTTTTCATTGATTAAATCAACTTCTAGCGGAAGAAATGAATCGTTTTCTTCACTTATCGCTTTTTGAAGGTCAGTAATATTTCTGGAAGTTGCTGCTACAGAATTTCCTTCTGCCAATAGTCTTTTTACTAGAGTTAAACCTAAACCTTTTGAAGCGCCTGTCACGAACCATACTTTTTTTGTGTCCATTTTGATTGTTTTTAATTGATTAATTATTACAATGCAAAGTTGGCAAGAATCCACAGAACTGATGTAGCTAAATCAACGCTTGTTGTAGCTGAAACACAGATTTGAGAAGTTGATAATTTGGACAGCTTAATCTGCCTTCCGCTACCAAACCTAACGAAGTGATTCGACGAAAGTCAATCTGTTTTCAGACGTTTTCTGTTTATTAGAACATTTTATACACGC
>Ga0247808_10000700_pt1 | contig 16051 bp, 14 predicted proteins | sample UWRJL089202R1_FD_179914 | JGI IMG/M metagenome (GOLD analysis project Ga0247808, IMG submission 179914) | Plant litter microbial communities from Arlington Agricultural Research Station in Wisconsin, United States - UWRJ-L089-202R-1 | ecosystem: Environmental > Terrestrial > Plant litter >... | reverse complement strand
ATAGGGGTGATACCGAATTGACTGAATTTATTTTTACCCAAAAAGAAATAGGAGAGAGAGGCATTGATGAATGTTCTTCTGTATTCGTAACGGTCTATAAAACCATAGCCCGTTAAAATTCTGGATCGGGGCGCACTGCGTTCTACTTTGTTTCTAAGGCCAGGAAACAATAGCGATGGAAAGGTCAAACTAATTCCGCTATTGAATTGCTGTGTAGTCAATACATTGTCAACGTCCAGAGCAGAGGCTTGTCCTTCCAAACTGTAACGAACAAAGGCTTCAAAGATCTCAAAGTTTTTAAATACGTTGCGGGCTTTAAATGATACGTTTAAAAAAGGTCCCGGAATATAGCCCTGACCTACCGATAGTCCATACTCCTGAGACAATTGGTATTTTTTTAGCGGGCTGGTATAGATATAAATTTTTAAGGCATTAGCTCCTGTGTCTAAGCTGTCAGCATGCAAGGTGTCTTTCTTGATGATATCTGGTTTTATATTGACCAATCGAAACATGTCCAATGTTCCTAATCTACGTTGTATTCCTTCGATTTTGCGTTGGTCGTAGGTCTCTCTTTTCTTTAAATAGATCTTTCTGCTTAATATTTTTGTATTGTATTTTTTCCCATACAACTGATAGGTGATGATGCCATCCTGTATTTCTGGATAGTTGTTTGGCATAGAATTTCCTTGACTGACGTCCGCGAAGAAGGCTGCTTCATCAATGTGGAATACCGTAAACTGGGTGCTGTCATCGGTTCTGATATGCAGTGTGATGTCCAGTTGATGGGCATTCAGACTACTGTCCAGCGTGTAGTAAATGTTCTGTTTTGAAATTTTGTAATAGCCTTTGTTTTTTAAAATCGAAAAAAGACGATCACGTTCATCCGAAAGATTTTGCTCGTTGTATTGTATATTTTTGCTAAGCTCGGTACCACCTTTAAAAGTAGTGTTAAGAGAATCTATTCGTGCATCGGGAATATCATATAAAATATCGCGTACCATGTAAGGTTGCTTTTCATCGACATGGTAGGTGACTTTGGCTTTGCGTTTTTTATAACGAACAGACCAGGTCACTTCGTTTTCTAAAAAACCTTTCGATTTCAAATGGCGGTGAATATTTCTTGTGCTTTCTATACTGCTGATGGAATCAAATACCACAGGGGCTTCGCCTACGGTACGCATGACCCAGTTGCCTTCCGTTAAATTTTTATAACTTTTAGACAAGCGCTTGTTTTTCTTTTCACGCAGTCTGTTTTTCCTTTTTTCGGATTTTGCTTTTTCAATGCGTCGATTGAAAGAAGCTTCCTGATTGTTGTATTGTTTTTGAAGAGCAACTGTATCGTACCAGCTTTTTCCGAAATAATAAAAGCCAAGGTAGATTTGAAAGCCCAGAATGTTGCGGTTGCTTTTTTGCTTTATGTAAGTGCTCAGCTCGTCTTCTGATAATTTTTTAGTACCTTGAACAGACTGTTTGGTCAGCAAGTATTTGCCCTTGTATTTGGGGTCATTACTGAAATAGCGTAAACTGGGTTTGCAACTGAAAAGGAACAGGGCAAAACCGGCAAAAAACAGTACGGAATGATATATGGATTTCTTTGTCAAATCTGATGCTAAGCAAAAACGATATAAAAATCATCAAATCTCTTCAGAATAAAAAATACAGGAAGACATATGGTCTTTTTACTGTAGAAGGGGAGAAAAATGTGGTCGAACTCATCCAGGCCAAATGGCCGATTCAACGTCTGATCATCAGTGAACGTTTTGCCGAGAAATACCGCTCTTTATTGACTTCCGTCAGACAACCTGTTGATATTGTTTCTGAAAATCAGCTGGGAGAGTTGAGCCATTTAGAATCCAACCATTCAGCTCTGGCTGTGGCACCTATGGTGGATCACAGCAAGGAACAGCCTGATACCAGTAAATCCATGCTGGTACTCTGCAATGTGCAGGATCCGGGAAATCTTGGTACCATCATCCGTACCGCCGATTGGTTTGGAATAGATCAGATTGTATGTTCCCATGCAACAGTAGAGTGGTTTAATCCTAAGGTCATTCAAGCTACTATGGGAGCCTTTATTCGGGTAAAAGTATTTTATCAGGAACTGGAGCCTTTGCTGAAAACAATCAAACAGCCCATTATAGCAGCTGATTTACAAGGAAGTAATATTTACGAACACCAATTTTCCGACCCCTCAGTTATTTTAATGGGCAGCGAGTCACATGGTATTCCGGAGGAATTGTCTGATTATATCACCAATCGGTTGACCATTCCTTCTTTTGGAGAAACGGAGTCGTTGAATGTGGCGATAGCGACGGGGATTTTTTGTTTTGCGTTAAGGAAAAAGTAGTCAGTGGTCAGTTGTCAGAGATCAGACAAATAACGTAATGATAAGAAATAATAAAATAACTATCACACCAGCAAATTCTATCTTATCAGGACATGAACTGGTAGTGATAGCTCGGAATGCAAGATACAAACCTAAAGATATTCAAATTAATGCTTCACTAGATATTCTTAAGGAATGGTATCCCATGTGTGAAATAAATTCAGAAGTATATAATACGGTAGAATTTGTAGCCCAGGGACAGAACTTTGAAAGTGTAAGCTGCAATCATTGTAAAAAAGAATTGGCAATTGATTTTTGGCAAGAAAAAATGGATGAATCGTATGAGAGTACTCATTTCGAAGACATGAACTTTATAACTAATTGCTGCAATACCCTGACTAACTTAAATGAATTAATTTATCATGGAGATTGTGGATTCGCTTCCTATAGTCTTATAATAAATAATGCTGAACTTGATGAAATCAGAGAGCATGCACTAAGTAAAATATTATCTGCTACATTGGGAACTTCGGTCAAGTTGTTTTGGAGACACATTTAAATGGAGAAAGCCAAATCCTACTAATAAGATAAGATAGTAATACCTGACTATTTTTTAATTTCCAAATACCGGTCAATCAGCACATGCACGCCATATAACACCGGCGTGAGTACCACCGCAGCAATACATTTATAACAATAGTTCAGAAGACCCACTGACAATAAAAAGGACCAGCTCCAACGGTGTGCCGGATCTTTGAATAAGTAGAAGGCTAGAAACAATACCACGAAGCTGTCGATCAACTGAGAGACCAGGGTAGAGCCCGTAGCACGCAGCCAGATGTATTTGTCTCCGGTACGGGTTTTAATTTTGTGAAAGATGTATACATCTACTAATTGGCCGATCAGAAAAGCTGCCAGTGAAGCAACAATGATCGAGAGACTTTGTGTGAAAATTAAGGTGAAGGCATTATTGATATTGAAAGGAGTTCCCTCAGGTGTAGTAGCATACAGACTCAGCCAATAATCAGAAGGAGCGAGTTTCGTCACCACGAACAACATGAAAAAAGCATAAGAGATCAAACAGGCGGCGATAATGCTGATCATGCGTACGCCCTTGTGACCAAAGTATTCGTTGATGATATCTGTCGTAATGAATACCACAGGCCATAAGACAACGCCTGCTGTAAAATTGAACCCGAGAGGGGTGGCATCAAACAAATGAACCGGAGCCCAATCCAGGTTAAATGTTTTTTCAAGTGAAAATAATTTAACACCTACCAACTCAGCCAGCACCGCATTGGTAATGAATATACCGGAGAGGATGATGAATAGACGGTTGCGCTTTGAAGGATTTCCTATTTCCATAAATTGAGAAATCAGAGATCTGATTTATTTATTTTATAATCTCTGATTTCTGATTTCAGATCTCAGATTTCTATACTTGGTTAACAGTAAACACTTGTCCTTCTATCCCAAGGAATGAATAAGGAAACACTTTCCTCGCTTCCTCCAGCAATGGATTCAGGTCTTTATAACGAGCAGAAAAATGACCAAGAATTAATTTCTTCACCTGCATGTCTTTTGCGATCTGTGCCGCCTGGGCGGCAGTAGAGTGGAAGGTCTCTTTGGCACGTGCTTCGAAGTCTGTGGTGAACGTACTCTCGTGATACAACAGATTGGTACCACGCAGCCATTCGGATAGCAGAGGAGTATAGATGGTATCTGAACAATACGCGTAACTCACTTCCGGCAAAGGATCGAAGGTAACGTCCTTGTTGTGTAAGAACACATGGCCTTCCTGGTCTAACAGATCCAATCCTTTTTTAAGTGCACCTAGTTGAATCAGGGTAAGGTTTTCCGGTAGTTTGGACTTGTTGAGTTTTCTATTACTCTTCTTTAAGAAGAAACGAAAACCAAAACAAGGAATCCGGTGTTGAAGCGGAAAAGCTTCGACTTTGAACCGATCTTCTTCTAAAATGATATACGGTTTATCCCCCTGCAATTCTACCAGGTGAATCGGATAGTTAAAACGAGATTCGGAATACATCAACTGCACCGTGATGATCTCTGCGAGGCCAGGAGGGCCGTAGAGGTACAGGTCGTGTTTACGACCCTGAAGATTCATGGTACTCAGTAAACCCACGAGACCAAGGTAATGGTCTCCGTGGAGATGACTGATAAAGATGTGTGAGATTTTAGAGGGTTTGTGATGGTAGCGGTTCAGCTGCATTTGCGTGCCTTCGCCGCAATCAATCAAAAAGGTATGATGCAATACACGAACAAGCTGAGAGGTAGGATGCCTATCAAAAATAGGTGTGGCAGAACTAGATCCCAGTATGTTGACTTCGATCGACAAGGTTATTCTTCTTCACCTTCTTTACTCAAATCGTTTTCAAGGCTATTCATGAATACTAAATCTATAGCTTCTTCAACGGTAGGCGTAATGTTAAGGATGGTATCCAACTGTGAGATCTGAATCAGTTTCGTCACGTGATCGCTTAGTCTTGCCAATACAAATGTACCGTTATCGTTTTGACATACACGATTACCGACAAGGATAGAACTCAATCCTGATGAGTCAGTATATTTTACATCGCCAAGATCTAAAATGATGTTCGCTGTTCCTTCTGCATTTAGTTTCACCAATTCAGTTTTCAAATCTGGTGCAACCAGCGAAGTAAGCTTCTCTTCGTGCAATTGGAAGAGAATGTATTTATCATTTTTTTCAAGTGTGTATTTCATGGCTGTTATTTTTTGTAATCCAACAATTACAAATAAAAGGATAAAATGGGTTAACGAATAATTTTAAGAATGTTTTTTTCAATGCGGTCAAAGGGATCACCTTCAGAAGAAGGTTCAAATTTTTTGCCGGTCACTTGCTCGTACAGTTCAATATAGCGGTTTGAAATGTGATTCACAATTTCATCTGTCATTTCCGGCACTTGTTGTCCTTCTTTCCCCTGGAAGCCATTTTCAATCAACCACTGTCTGACGAATTCTTTGGAAAGCTGCTTTTGTGACTCGTTGTTTTGCTGACGCTCTGCATAGCCTTCTGTGTAGAAGTAGCGGGAAGAATCCGGGGTATGGATTTCATCGATTAAGTATACTTTTCCTTGGTGTATTCCAAATTCATATTTTGTATCGACCAGAATCAGACCTTGCCTGGCGGCGATTTCTGTACCGCGCTGAAACAAGGCGCGGGTATAAGCTTCTACTTGTGTGTAGATGTGTTCGGGAACAATTCCTTTGCTCAGAATTTCTTCCCGTGATATGTCTTCATCATGACCTTCCGATGCTTTTGTTGTAGGAGTAATGATCGGCTGAGGTAACTTGTCGTTTTCTTTCAAGCCTTCTGGCAGTGCTACTCCGCACAAGATGCGTTTGCCAGCTTTGTATTCTCTGGCAGCATGACCGGCAAGATAGCCTCTGATGACCATTTCCACAGGAAGCGCTTCACACTTCACTCCAATGGTCACGTTAGGATCCGGTACATGCAATACCCAGTTTGGTACGATGTCTTTCGTCGCCTCCAATGAAGCGGCTGCAATCTGATTCAATACTTGTCCCTTAAATGGAATCGCTCGCGGAAGTACCACATCAAAAGCCGAGATTCTGTCGCTCACCACTACGGCCAGCTGTTCTGGAAAGTGGTAGACATCTCTTACTTTACCTTTGTAAAATCCGGTTTGTCCCGGAAAATGGAAAGACGTTTCCTTGATTGTTTTCATTTTGGGCTGTTTTCGAAGGGGAAAATTAAGAAAAAAAGGGGAATTAGTTGTTAGTTGTGAGTTGTAAGTTGTGAGTAGTGGATAAAAAGAAGCTTTAAGCGATAAGAAAACACTTTAATTATCTGCCGATTAATGACAAAATGATTAGAAAGTGATTATTAAGAAAAAATATTTTAAAACTAACAACTAACAACTAACAACTAACAACTATTTTTCTCCTACAACTTTCGTCTTAATCAAAATGTCATTCTTATAATGCTCCGTCTTCTCCAGCTTTCCAGCTTCGTTGGTATACTTCCAGTCGCCTGTTTTCTTGCCACCGGTGTAATTGCCGGAAAGTTTGATGATGCCTGAATTGTAGTACTCTTTGTAAGGTCCGTACAAGACGTTGTTTTTGTAAGTGACCTCTTTTACTATTTTCCCATCTTCTAAATAATTGAGCCAGCGAAGTTGTTTGACATTGAAGGCATAATGTTCTTCGCGCTGCAAGGCGCCGCTTGGATAATAGTATAATTGGTCCAGGTTCTTTTTACCCATGGCATAAAGCTCTTTGTATTTTGCTTTACCGTTGTCATAGTATCCTAACCACGGTCCGTCCTTGGTCCAACCGTTGGGATCCTGGTTGTTCTTGATGCTGTAGGTGCCTTCTTCTTTAAGTTGCTCGTTTTCGTAATAACTTTTTGTTTTGACCAAAGCGTTTTCAGTATCGTATACATGAAGGTCTTTCAAGGTGCCGGAAGGATAATAGTAATAATTCTTTCCTGTTTTGATTCCTTCCTTGTAATTCAGCTTGTGCATGGGTTTACCTGTTTCATAATAGGCTTTGTTCTCCCCATGCAATACACCGGATTGGTAGCCGGTCTCTAGTATCAATACACCGTTTTTGGTATACTCTTTATAGGCGCCTTGTTTTTTACCGCCCTCTAAGGTGGATTCACTTTCTAACTGACCGTTGTCAAAATAAGTTTTGAAGAAACCAAACAAAACTCCATTCATGTAGTTCTCTTCTGTCGCCAATTTACCTGTAGGGTAGAAGCGTTGAGTGAGTCCGTTGAGTGTGTTGTTTTTGAAGGCACTCTTGGTTTTTGTTTTTCCGTCGTTGTAATATTCGATCAATAGACCGTTTTGTTGACCGCGTTGGTATTCACATTCACTTTTTAAATTTCCTTCAGGGTAGTAAAGAAAAACTTTACCATCCAGATCGCCCATCTTAAATTGTGCTTTTTGCAAGGTGTGCCCGTCCGGATAAAAAGTCTCCACCCATCCGTTTAACTCCCCGTCTTTAAAAGAGGCGGTGCTTTTCTTCTCTCCTTTGGGATAATATTCTGTCCAGGTACTATCCGGTAAGTCGTGCAGCAAATAGCCGGTAGCAATGATTTTATGATCAGCGTTGATGCGTGTGGTATAAATGAGATCAGGTGTCTGAGTGTTTCTGTATTTCTCTATGAAAGACAGACTGCCGTTAAACTCCCAGAAAGACGCAGAGTCTACGCGGTTGCCATTTTTATACTGGATTTTTGATTTGATGTGTCCGTCTCCGAAATGTTCTTCCTGCGGACCATCGAGCATGTTGCGGGAGTAATTACGAAAAGAAAGTGTATCGCCTTCCTGTGAATAGCGCACCCAGTAGCCGTCTTTAAGCGTAGAATCTTGCGTGCGTACCTGGTATTCCAGTTCTACGGGTATCTTCATGCCTACACTGTCAAATGCAGGATAGAAGGACTTGATGATTCTGCGTTGGGCATGGCCGTAAAGCGCTATCATGAGCAATCCTGCTACTGTAAATGATTTTAGTATTAAAGACATTAAGATAAGTTGTAAGTTGTAAGAGGTAAGTTGTAAGTTGAGGTGATTTTTATTTATCACTTACAACTTATCACTTATTACTAATTTATATTCTTTCAAACACCAACGCCGTAGACCCTCCACCGCCATTACAGATACCGGTGGCACCGTACTTTGCATGGTTGGCTTGCAATACGTGCAAGAGTGTTACAACGATACGTGCACCAGAACAACCCAGCGGATGACCGAGAGCAACCGCACCGCCGTTGATGTTGACTTTGTTTTCAGGAAGATTAAGGATTTTATTATTAGCGAGGGATACAACAGAAAAGGCTTCGTTGATTTCAAAGAAATCAATCTGATCCATTTTCAATCCTGCTCTTTCTACCGCTAAAGGAATTGCTTTGGAAGGAGCGGTGGTAAACCATTCCGGCTGTTGTGCAAAGTCTGCAGACGAAAGTAATTTAGCAATCGGTTGTAAGTTGTGCTGTTTCACGTACTCTTCGCTGGCCAGTACAATCGCTGCTGCACCGTCGTTGAGTGTAGAGGCATTGGCTGCCGTTACTGTTCCGTCTTTTATAAATACTGGTTTAAGAGAAGGGATTTTATCAAAGTTTACTTTGCTATATTCTTCGTCTCTGTCAATGGTCATTGGAATTTTTCCTGGCAATTCTACCGGTACGATTTCTTCATTGAACAATCCTTTGGACCAGGCTTCCGCTGATTTGCTATAAGAAGCGATGGCATATGCATCCTGTTCTTCGCGGGAGATGTTGAGTTCTTTCGCGGTGAGTTCCGCTGCATTGCCCATGTGGAAATCATTGTATACGTCCCATAAACCGTCTTTCACTAAACCATCTACCAACGTATCATTACCAAGCTTTGTACCGAAGCGGGCTTTGGCTAAGTAGTGGGGCACATTCGACATGCTTTCCATTCCACCTGCTACCGCTACGTGAATGTTGCCGCTTTGAATGGCCATGGCAGCTAATGAAATCGCTTTAGAACCCGAAGCACAAACTTTATTAATGGTCGTGCACTCCGTAGAGTCGGGCAATCCTGCAAACTTAGCGGCCTGACGGGCTGGAGCCTGGCCTAAGTTGGCGCTGAGGACATTTCCCATGTAGACTTCTTGTACATGTTCCGGTGCTACTTTTGCTTTTTCCAAAGCTCCTTTGATCGCTGCAGCGCCCAATTGAGTCGCGCTGACAGAACTTAATGTTCCTCCGAAAGAACCAATGGGCGTGCGTGCTGCGGAAAGGATGTAAACTATTTTGCTCATATTACCAGGCCGGTTCGTTAGGTTTAGTCGTCGTATTAACGGGAAGTTGTTGTATGTATTGCTTCTCTGAGTTCTTCATGGATTCCAGCAACAGTCTTGCTTTGTTAATGTCCATGTATTTGTTGGCATGCGAAGAAGAGCGCAAAGCTTCTTTATCTTCTTCACTGCCTGAAGGATCGGCTTTATAATCTTGCGTATCAGAGTCGCCGGATTTTTTCTTTTGCTGTGCTTGTTGTTTGTTCTGTCTTTCTTGCTGAGTAGGTACATCTTTCAAGGTCAGCGCCCATTCCAGGTTAAGCACCGCATGTTTGTTCGCTGAATTTTTGCGTAAAGATTGAATGAATAACTCTTTTCCTTCTTTCAATTTCTGACTGCGGCAACAAATGATTCCCATTTGATTCAGTGCCTGAGATGAAAGTACAGAATCATCGCCATCTGCAATGATTTGATAGTATTTGTATGCTTGATTCAGTTGCAGGGACCGGTAGCAGGCATTGGCATGATCGTAAATCAGGGAAGGTTCTTTGATTTGATATTTAGTTTCGAGCAGCGTATAAATTTTTATGGCTTCCAGGTATTTCTTTTCCGCGTAACGTTCTTTCACAGTTGTTTTTAATTCATTCACTTCATTGGTATAGAAGAGAAAAGAAAACAAAGTGCTGATCGATATGGCGAGGAAGAATTTCATGCAGGTTAGATCGTCATGGTTTTAACGGTAATGACAATGTCCATGACCATAAATAAAACGGATAATACCAGAAAATAAAAGTATTTATTGATGGAAGTATGCGCGTTATCCTTTTTCTGATCCAGGCCGGGAAGGGATGCGCTGTATTTCGCCAACTGTTCATATTCGTGCGCTTCAAAATAAGTGCCTTTGAGGTCATTGGCCAATTGCTTTAATCCTTCTCTATCCAGTCTGGTCATGACTTTTTTGCCTTGCTCATCGTTCACGTATGTTTTGCCCAGTGGAATTGGTGTTGGAATACTGGAGCCGGTACCGACCACGATGAAATGGTAGGGTAGTTTTCTCAAAGACAAAACGGTAGACCGTGGTATTTCAGTATGAAATTCGCCATCGGTAAGAAGCAATACGATGGAAGAGTTGTTCGTTTGATTCTCTTCTTTCGACTTTGCATATAGTTCGTTGTATAGATCTGAAAAAAAAGTTCGCGCGTTGGTGCCCGGATGAGCAAACAAATGCGTAGAAAGCTGGCCGGCAAAGAGTTTGAAGGCATCCCGGTCGGAAGTCAGCGGACAAAGTGTTTGTACAGCCGGAGCAAAAGCGGAGAGCGCAAACAGATCGTTGGGGTATTGATCAAATAGTGTAAAGATAACTTTTTTTGCTTCGTCCAGTCGGGAAGGGGGTACATCCTGAGCAGCCATTGACAGAGAAACATCCACATAGACCAGCCAGTTTTTAGACGACAGCATTTGATCTTGTTTGATATAACCAAAGGATGGACCCAGTAAGGCAATGATCGCACACACAAGCACCAGACTGCGCAGCACAAACTTGATGTACACACGCGTATGAGGAAACGTCTTCAGATGTATGGCTATGGTATTGAGCTTATACAGGTAAATGGCACCAAACAAAAGGAAGAGTGCCCCGGCAATCCATTCCTGCCAGCTCAGGGAATAAATCCAAATCATGCATTGAATTTAGTAATTATAGATTAGAGGAGGATGAAAGATTAGAATTTATTAATAGGTAACAAGCAAAATGAGTAAGAGAATAGAGCAAAATATTTGGGCGTGTCCCTTCGGGCCGGGCTATCCGCTGCAAGTCCTCGCTCGAATCCGACTGGGAGCATTATACAATTTTTACGGGCTCGCTGTGGGCTTTCCGCTGCTATCCCTCACGCGGAGACCATTATTTTAAATTAGATTTATCATTTGCAACCTGACAACTAAGACAATATGTAAAACATTAATTTTTTTTACAAAATAGGCTTGTAAGTTCAAAATGGATGCCTATATTTGCATCCACTTCAAAAAGGAGAGGTGACTGAGAGGCCGAAAGTAGCCGTTTGCTAAACTGCCGTACGGGTTAAACCGTACCGAGGGTTCGAATCCCTCCCTCTCCGCATAACACTTTAGAAGTCAAGAGCAGAAGGCTTAAGATCGAGACAAAAAGAGTAAAGATAATAGTTCGGGGTGTAGCGTAGTCCGGTCATCGCGCCTGGTTTGGGACCAGGAGGTCGCAAGTTCGAATCTTGCCACCCCGACATAAAAGCTTCTTGGAAACAGGAAGCTTTTTTTGTTTCATCATTTTTTTAATTGAACGATATCCTTAATCAATTTATGCTCCTACCTAAATACTCCATTCTTTTTATACTGTGTATCCTCACTACGTTCAAAACCGTGCTTTACGCCCAACAGCGGGATACTGTTATTATTGTTCCATTGGGCAATAGTCAATTGTATAGTGAAGTTTTACAAAAGAACGTTAAGCACATCAGTGCCGGAGTTAATTTTTTTAATCTGATCGATCAGGACAATCACTACAGTGCATATGTTGATGATCAGGCTTTTTATATTCAGTCTCCTGTCATTCAGGAAAAATTAAACGATATAAAATCGGGCGATATACATTCTATCGCTTTGTATGCAGATAGCACTATTGTTCAGTTTTTTGTTCAATCCGGTATCTCGATGTTTTTTCCTGAAAAGTTAAGAAAGGTGACTTCCATTGCTTGCGGCCCTAAGATGTCTTCAGCTATTACGAGTAAGAATATCATGTACACTTGGGGGCCAAAGAACATGGTGAAAAAGCTCGAAATCCCATTGAAAATATACGGTGTGAAAACTTCCGCTGTAGGAGAAAACTTTATTGCTTTCATTAATATTAAAAACAAAGTTTTTGTTTGGGGGCATCGAACCGGAGAGAAGAGTAAAATTCCTGTATTTAAATCCTTACCTCTCTCAATAGCTTGTGGCGACCAACACATAATGGTTTTAGATAAAGATGGAAATACATATGCCTGGGGCAATAACCTGATGGGTCAATGCAATGTTCCAGTATGGACAGGCAAAACAAAATCAATAGATGCTAAAAAGAACAGAAGTTTGGTGGTGTTGGAAAACAATGAAGTTCGTATTTGGGGGATGAACGAACAGATTACATTGGATTATTCTAAACTGGGTAATGTAAAGCAAGCAGTGCTTGGTAATAACTTTGCCGTATTAGTAGTCACCAGTACTCAGCAAAAAATAGATTCCTTTCAATTGGCTCAACCCATCCTGCACATAGAGCGTCAGGCATTGTTTAACGAGGCTGATCGAAAGGACAGTTCACTTGCTCTTTCAAAGGATAGCCTGCTTCGGTCTCTGACCATTTTGCCTAACGATGATTTTGTTAAAAACTATTTGGCAAATTATTATTTGGATGAACCTGCACAAGATTATGGCAATAACAACAGTGTGAATGTAGTCAACGAAAATTCCATGTTTCAAAACGAAAGTTCCTCTGTGCGTATACAATTTGAAGGAAGCAACAATGATATTACCATTATCAATAGAGGCGTTCGTTCGCGCCGAAAGAATGTCAAACAATTAGTTATCCTTAAAGGATCTGGAAAGAAATATACTATTGTGAACGATGGTACACAGGAAGATATTTCGGATGTGGATGTTTTACAGGAAATCAACCTGGATGAAGGAGGCTTGGAGTATACTTATCCCGAAGAATACACGGAGACTAAAAAAGATCAGACAGTGGATGTGTTGACTACTACATTTATCGAATTTGATAATTTACCGAATACCATGATTTCAGAAATGCCCGTCACAGAAGGACAGTATTGGCACGATGGTGAATTTGCCAGTTATTCCCATGATTACGCAAACATACTGGACAATGCTCGTTTTTGGAACTCCTTTGATTATGCTCAAGCCTGTTTCTATTGTCATCAATCAGAAAAGGCCATTGCTATTCTTAAAGGCAGCGATGTTCTTTGTTCGCAGTGCAAGCTTGCGCTATTTGAAATTTACTACTATGGTTTGTTTGGTATAGCACCAGACCAAGTGAAAGCAGGTACCTATTACCAGGATTATTTAAGGGCTTTAGAACCAATAAGATTAATCAAGGTTAAAAACTAAGAATGGGGCAGTACAGCCAGTGAAACCGGTTGCATGGTAAATCACATACTTAGGACCTTATCGGGATTTTTGTTAGTTGAATAACGATCATGCTAATTTTTATTTGTCCAATGTTTATGTCATGAACATTCGTATTGGATGCGCAGTATAAAACTCTACCACGTTTATTTTTCATTCCAATGACTACTTCGGGATTTATATGGTAAACTGTGGAATTATTACCCATATATTATAATTATTTCTTGTTTTAGTATGGACTTAACTATAGCGAATCTCTCTTTCTTTTATGAGTTGATTGGAGAATAGGTTTAAATAGAAACTATAATTTGATTTTTTTATCTTATTTCTCGTAAAATGGCATTAAATAAGAACTGATTCTAATAATTTTCATCCATTATTCAATTTTATTGGTGTTTGTACTTGTATTTGAGATTTTTTAACTAAATTGGATTTAAATGAGAGTAATAAAATTACATAAGACAATATCTTCACTATCCCATATGTGGAAGATCAGCTTTATGTGTTACTTTTTTGTCTTCTTCATTTTCCGTAACGATTTCGGATATCTTCTTCAACAGGCTATAGACTATACCCAAATGTCAGTCAATTATGATTTGTGGGACGATGGTCTTTCTTCGGAAGTAGAACTGGAAAAACAAGAAGTGATTTTATCCGATATTTTTTCAGGGCATTTACAGGCCTCTTTATTTGTCGAAGAACAAACCATAAAGAATCCCATTGCCTGTTGCTGCAATGTATTGTCCGTGTACTTAGAAGTTCTGAGTCCTCCTCCCTGGGCAGCATAAGCCTTAAAAATTACGACTCCACGTAAGAATTACTCATTAACCAAAATTCATTATGAAATACTGTATTGTATTCCTGTTGGGATTAACGGCATCTTTATTTTCTTGTAGCAATGAGCAAAAGTCGCATAGTGCGGATGCTTTTCCTGTTACTTCTCCTATTGTTCTCGATACTAATACTTACGTAGACTACGTAGCCGAACTCAATGCGGTGCAGTACGTAGATGTACGCGCGCAAGTACAAGGCTATCTTGAGAAGGTGCATGTAGACGAAGGATCATTTGTAAAAGAAGGACAATTGCTTTTCAGCATCAACGATCGTGAGTATAAAGAAGCGCTTTCCAAAGCGAGAGCACTTTTACAAATAGCACGTACTGAATCCAAAAGTGCGGAACTGGAGTTGGCCAGTACTAAAATACTCGCGGAAAAAAAGATCATATCCAATATCGAATATGAAATGGCAAAGAATAAATACGAAGGTATGAAAGCCAGAGTAGATGAAGCTTTGTCGCAGGAAGCACATGCGAAGCAAATGCTTTCTTATACCTCTATCCGTGCTCCTTTTAGTGGTACCATCAACCGCATCCCTCACAAGTTGGGAAGTTTAATAGAAGAAGGAACCTTACTCACCAATTTGTCTCATAACGACGAAGTGTATGCTTACTTTGATGTATCAGAAAAAGAGTACCTGGATTTTATGTCTAAGTTTACCAGAAAAGACAAAGATGAAAGAGAAGTAAAACTGATTTTGGCCAATGGTCAACAACACCAGGACATCGGTCTCATTGAAACTATGGATGGACAGATCGATGATAAGACGGGCAATATAGCGTTTCGTGCAAGATTCAAGAATACGAGCAAATTAATCAAACACGGTTCCAGTGGTAAAATCAGAATTGAAAAAGATTATGATAATGCCATTGTCATTCCTCAAAAATCTACGTTTGAAATTCAGGACCGTGTATTTGTATTTGTTGTAGACAATAATGGAGTAGCAAGAATGCGTCAGGTAGAAATATTGGCAAGAATTCCGCATTTCTTCATGATCTCCAAAGGAGTGAATGTAAACGATAAAATATTATACGAAGGTATTCAGACAGCAAGTGATGGGATGAAGGTTGTTTCGCGATTTGTTTCCATGAATGAAATCATGCAGGATTTATCGACTTTTTAATCGATAAAAAACAAACCACTTAACAACATTCGTATGATTAGAAAATTTATCGAGCGACCGGTATTGTCGCTGGTTATCTCTGTGTTTATTGTGCTGCTGGGTTTACTGGCTGTATTTACATTACCTGTTACACAGTATCCTGACATTGCACCTCCCGCTGTTTCTGTTACCACCAAATATACCGGTGCCAATGCTGAAGTATGTTCCAAAGCGGTAGTTACTCCACTGGAAAGAGCAATCAATGGCGTTCCGGGTATGACTTACATGAGTTCCGTTTCAGGCAACGACGGTACCAGTATCATTCAAATTTATTTTAAAGTAGGCACCGATCCTGATTTGGCAGCAGTCAATGTTCAAAACAGGGTAGCCACTGTATTGGATGAATTGCCCGAAGAAGTAATCAAAGCTGGTGTATCCACGGAAAAGGAAATCAACAGTATGCTGTTGTACATTAACCTTAAAAGTAGTGATGTCTCCTTTGATGAAAAATTCATTTACAATTATGCTGACATCAACGTGCTTCCGGAATTAAAACGGATTGAGGGTGTAGGCTTCGCGGATATCCTGGGTAACCGGGAGTATGCGATGAGAATATGGCTGAAGCCGCAACGACTTGATGCTTATGAACTCTCTGCTGATGATGTAGTGCAAGCCTTAAAAGCACAAAATCTGGAAGCTGCTCCTGGTAAGATTGGCGAAAGTTCGGGTAGAAAATCTCAATCCATGCAATATGTATTGAGGTATACCGGAAAACTTACGGAAAAAGACCAGTATGAAAACGTAGTCATTAAAGTTTCACCCACCGGTGAGATGATCCGTTTAAAAGAAGTGGCAGATGTGGAATTCGGT
>Ga0247808_10000699_pt1 | contig 16068 bp, 18 predicted proteins | sample UWRJL089202R1_FD_179914 | JGI IMG/M metagenome (GOLD analysis project Ga0247808, IMG submission 179914) | Plant litter microbial communities from Arlington Agricultural Research Station in Wisconsin, United States - UWRJ-L089-202R-1 | ecosystem: Environmental > Terrestrial > Plant litter >... | reverse complement strand
CACCAGGGTCGGTGAAACCTGGATCAGTAACTCCTGGATCAGTAGTAGTTGGATCAGTAGTAGTTGGATCAGTAGTGCCTGGATCAGTAACTCCTGGATCAGTAACTCCTGGATTAGTAACTCCTGGATCAGTAACTCCTGGATCAGTAGCTCCTGGATCAGTGAATCCTGGGTTGGTGAAGCCTGGGTCGGTGAAGCCTGGAATGGTGAAGCCTGGGTTGGTGAAGCCTGGGTCGGTAACAAAGCCAGGACCTTCCACTCCCTCATTGGCTGTCGCTGATGGCTCTGCCGAAGCAAATGTAGATGAAGGGCCATCAACAGAGGAGACTGTTTTCGAGGTGAACGATATTGGCTTAGAAGCCGCCTATATGAGAAAATAATTAGCTTTACCCAAAGACAAGGAAGTTTTGTGGTAGAGATTGCTGTAGCCATGAGTAAGCGGAGTAAGACTCACCGAACTGTCCTCTTGCGTCTGCCTTGTGGATGTCTCGGAGTGAAGGGTAGTCTTTGATTCAACTTTTGGAGTACTCTTCACCTCGATGGGAGTTGATTTCGGTGATTCCACTGTAGGGGTCGGCTTTGGGCTCTCTTTGGTAGGGGTAGGAATAGCATCCTGTTTAGGAGGCGTTCTATCTGGTATAGGGTTGTTCTTTGGAGGGTCATTGGGTCTGGAATTTCCACCACTGCTGCCACCACTGCTGCCACCACTGCTACCACCACCGCTGATACCGCCGCCCTTTCCTCCTCCACCGCCGCCGCCGCCTCTTGGGGCTGCAAGCGTAGGTGCAATGAGCAAGGCAACTGCAAGGAAAAAGAACAGATTCTGCCAGTACCGCATAATGAAGAGTAGACGATCTTTTTAGAGAATAAATTTAGAAGAAGAAGAAGAGCGGATCAATGGCCTAAATGTAGACGGGTGATGATATGCTCAAGGCTTGGAAGCACTCGTTCCAACAAGAGTGTAAGGCTGACCACAGAGGAAAGTGAAAATGTAGGAGATAACAAACGAAATAGAGCTGCTTTAGGAATCCCACTGCATATAGGTGACCTTGTACTTGCAAGTTTGCAAGCAGTGCAAATGAAAAGGGGCTGGAAGACAACGACTGTCTTCGATGTGAAGCAAGTAATATGCGATAAGAGATGTGCTGAGAGAAGGTGAAATTCTGTAGATAGAGTGAGCAAAAGAAAAATCCAAAAAACAAGTTGCCTTGTTAATTAGCTGTAGAATTTGATAGGTTCTCAATAATGTTTAATGAGGTCGGGTAATGACTGTTATATGGGCGTTTTGCCAACTCAAAATTCCCAAATAGTGCACCAGTATGGCGTATTAATCAGACATCCTATTCTCCTCAGGAAGCATCCATTACTCTGGAAGGAAGTGTGTTGATTATTGGTACAGTGATGTTGCTAATCGACTGTGACCCTATCTAACAAAGCCGTTCCAAATTCGGTGGTTGCTGATCAGGCTGGGTCACGTGTCAGCCAGCTCAGGTCCGTGCCAAGCTTCCCTTAAGGTTACGTGTAACAAGCTTAAAGATGCGGGAGAATCCAACTAGGGATTTGAAAACGCTTAATTAGCAGCCGCAGAGCTTATTCACTGTGCCACGGTATAAGAACTCGCCATTGAGGATTCCCGACTTCCGTGGATGTTTGCCGTGTTGCAGTGTTGTGAGGCACGGTTGTCAGCAAGTTGAGGCGGAGTATCTCCTGTCACTCGATCCCGCTGTCAGGCACGTTGGAGGAATACCCGCACTCCGACTTTCAGCCTCCTTATGTGATTGACCGCAGTTTTGAGCTTACACTATCAAATTATTTGCGGCTGAACGAAGACCAATACGGTTGAATAGATCAACGCTAGCCTTGTTTCATTGACAAGAGTAAGAACTACTGGTGAACTCTGAATCTATGTATGGAGACACTAGGAAAAGATAGACGTATTTTGAAAGTCCTGTACTCACGTGTAATATGCCCTTTTTCACGGCTATATAACCTAGGATACTTGAAGACCGCGGTTATAAGCTTTTCTCTACTTACTCCATAGAATTAAGTGCTCTACAGCAACTCCTCTCATCTCATCCAACGGCATAGTAAATGTGCTGCATAGTTCAGACACATCATGCGAAAGGTTGATTTCAAACACCCAATTAGACATAAATAGCTTAAACCTTTTAAAAGGTAATGGAGTACCACGGATGGTGGGAACATTGGTTGGTAATAACCTTAGATTCCTCCCTCCGGAGGATTCAAGTGATAACCGAAAGCCTAAAGCCACATGCCCAATTGATTCCCTAACATTACGTGAGAGGCTAATGATCCTTTCTTAAATTGTCTGCATTACTCCTGGTTGTATTTTCTATTTTTTTGAAGGATAATAGGAGTTCAAGAACTGAGGAAACGACATTTGGTATAGGACACTTCAAGTGTCACAGGAATCGATCTATTCGCGAGCAGACTAGACAACTTCCACTGTTCTTCAAATATGCTCTTTGGTGATGTTTCCAGTTCAGTGTCGCATAAATTCCATTATGTAAACATATATATGTGTGACCTGATTCTTTCAACTCTATATGTGTAGCAGAGGTTTCTCGTGGTAATTCTTTTGGCAAATTAAGAGGAGCTCCGTCTCCTCTGTCCTTATTTTATCACCTTGATCGGCGTCCAGTATATTTCATGATCAGTAGCGGAGAATAATTTGAACAACCTCTCGACTTGATTTTGCTTCATGGGTAGTCCATGTGCTAATAATTTAAGTCGTCGAAGGTCAGGGAAGATCAAAGTGCACGTGATTACGCGCCTAACTAACACAACGCGAGCATATTCTCTTCCCTTTCTAAGCCATCAAGATCACATCCTAATGAAAAGGCTAGCGGCCTTGAATGGTATAAGAATTGTTTCCAATACGGCAAGATCCCTAGAATTTCAAAAATCTTGGTACCTGTCCCTTCCACTCTCCTTAAACTACCCACCAAAGCCGACTTTACCATCAAGATTCTCAACCATGTCTGCAAACCTAATGGCAGATGACGACTTTGGTCTATCATCAGACGATGAAAGCGCAATGATTGCACTTCTCGACGATCAGAATACGGGTATTAAGCGTAAGGCGAGTTCCCACGATATCCCATCAGCAAAACGATTGGCCACTGATCCTATTTTCCAATGCGCAGTAAGCACCTTTAAAGTCCAATTTCATTTTCTTCGAGGCTATACTAGTGACGCATCATATATGTGTGTAGTAACATTGCTAAATTCCTCACTTTGTCACAGAAACATGCATTGAAGGAAGGTTTTGGGTTCAACAATTTCCAGTTGAAACAAGAGCAAGTCATTGTGAGTAAGCCCGGTACTCCTATGGGACTAACCAGAGATGTGCATGTCAAGTTTTTTATGCTGATCCATTATACAGTCGACACTTCTTAGTGGCAAAAGTGCAGCGGTTGTCTTCCCTACTGGTGGAGGGAAGAGTATATGCTTTCAGATACCAGCTCTTGTCTTCTCTGAGGTTGATAAAGAACAGAACATTCGTGGACCTGGGGAGAGCGGTATCACGCTAGTCGTTTCGCCCTTAATCGCACTAATGAAAGACCAGGTTGACGCTCTTATACGTCGTGGTATCAAAGCTGCAACATTCGATTCTACTAAATCACGTGAAGAGTATCTCGAAACTTGCCGGATGCTAAGAAATGGAGAGTTAAAGCTGCTATACTGTGCTCCCGAACGAGTAAGTTATGTCTGGCCTAAAACATTCAGTATCCATATTTGAAGCTGTCAAACACCACCGAGGTTTAGGGACTATTCGAAGTTTGTGGGCTATTGGGACACGCTACTGTATATCATTAGAGGTAGTTGAAAATCGTGACTGGCTGTAGAGTGGTTTTATAATTTCTATTCGGTTATCAGATGCTGTGATAAGTAAAGGGGTGCTGCTGGGGCGAATAGAAGGCTTTGGTCGTTCTCTTAAGCTCGGTCACGAATTTCTCTACTGGTGGTTGAATCATAGAATACGATAGCTGACTGATGCTCAATAGTTGAACAACGAAGGATTCATCGAGCAGATGAAGCAAGTCAGAGGTGGAGTTCGTCTCATGGCTGTTGATGAAGCGCATTGTATTTCTGAATGGGGTCATGCTTTTCGTCCAGACTATCTCAGTTAGTATAAATAACGCTAATGTGACTTCGATTTTTGCTGAAACTCAAAAGAAATAGCCCGGTTTGCAAAGGAAATCGAGGCTGAGCGCGTTGTCTGTTTGACAGCAACTGCCACTCATCGAGTAGCTCACGATATTTGCCAAGCCTTCGACATAGAAGAAACCAATCTATTTCGAACCTCAACCTATCGCCGTAATCTCAACTTACTGGCTGAATCTGGGGAAACGAAGCAGGAACTATATCCACGTCTTTTAACATTCCTTAGGAAGAATCAGGGTTCAACCATTATATATGTTACGCTCCAGAAGCAGACGGAAGCTCTAGCATTATATTTACGTGGGCAAGGATTCAAAGCAAGGGCTTTCCATGCTGGGATGCAAGCAGCCGAGAAAACTCTCTTGCAAGATGAGTTCCTAGCTTCCAATGACTTAATCATGGTTGCGACAATTGCTTTTGGAATGGGCATCGACAAGGCGAGTATTCGTAATGTCGTTCACTTTAACATTCCCAGCAGTTTGGAATCGTACAGTCAAGAGATTGGAAGGGCGGGACGGGATGGTAAATTTTTCCCCGACTGAAATCTACAACTTTGTTGGTTAACCTGCGAGTAGGCAAAACCAGCAATTGCGTGTTTTATTTATGTGGAGAGGATCTTCATCTTCGTGAATTATTTTCTCGAGGAGATCTACCTGTAAGCATTCATCCTACACCAATCGAAAACGACTACTATCACAAATTTCTCGCCTTCAGATCATTTCTCCTATTTTGCTGACTCAGAACATAACTCAAGTCGAAAGAGTCCCTTAGAAACTTGCTGCACGATATATTTAGTTCGGAAACAAAGCAGCTCCCTATTGGGGGTGACTTCAGAACTAATCACTACGAGCAGGAGCGTGATTTCGATATGCGGTCAACCACGCTGAAGAACGTGTATGTTACTTTAACCCAAAGAAGCTCTTGGCTCAAACCCAACGAGAATCTAGTCTGCTAATATCTGAAATATCTAGATACGCACAGCTAGAGCTCACCCATGGTTTAATCCGCGCCACAACACCCGTTTACACTAAGTACAGCTACAAAGTCAGCCCTTCATATACGCGTACCATCAGTGCCGACGATTCCCCCAGCGGCAGAGCCGTGAATAAATTTGGGATTAAGAAGAGTACCGTTTACCACATTGATGTTGATTCGGTCTCTCGTGCTTGTAATATCCCGCGCAGCGATATCGTGCGTAAACTCAATGATTTAAATGAGAGTGCAGCTATAAGTCTTACCCCAGCCGGAGTATACAACGTGTATAAGGTCAATCAATCTTTGCCAAAAACTAAGGCAGAGATCGAGAAACTAGTTTCCGCTATATACCAAGTCATGGTACGTTCACTGGCTTCCGGCCATAACATCCCACGTCCTCCCTTTGGTGACACGCTGACATTACATTTAGGAGGGCCGCGAGAAAAGTTCTATCCTACGGACCGATGACATGCTAAAACTCATCACCAATCAAGCATGTTTTTCACGCGCCTTAGCACAGCACTTTGGTGATGACTTAGCCTCTGGCCAAACGGAGTGTGGACACTGTACCTGGTGTCTTACACATCAAGCTGTCGTTCAACAAATACCTTCCAAGGCGGCATTCAATAAGGCTAGGTTCAGAGCTATTCTCAGTGCAGTGCCTGATAGGGATGATCCACGCCTCCTGGCAAAGATTGCGTTTGGAATCGCGAGCCCGAGGATCACAAAGTTGAAGTTGGGACGGAGCCCTTTGTTTGGTTCGATGGACGACCATGACTTTGAGAGCTTATTGACTGCCTTTACGCTGGAGTGTGGCAAATCAAACTAGCTTATCAGCTTACAAAAGAAATAATCGTTGTCGTCCGTGTGTCATCTAGAATTAAAGCTCTATCATAACTCCAATGTAGTGTCTCATCTACTGGTTTTAGAGTGTGGAAGTTCACCCAGAATTCCTAAAGAGTTTCACATGTAAAAAGTGGTAAGAGCGGGAATAGCTTCTTTGCAACGACTGTAATCCATGCTTGTCACTAGCGCCATCCTTATCTCCACACGTGACCTATCTTGTCAACCACATATCTCAGCATCAAGATATCGTCCCCCTGTACCTCCATTTGTGTTTGGATTGACTATGGCCAGTGGAAGAAGTGTCTATCATGTCCACAGCACCACATTTACCAGCTAGCGGCCACGTTAATGGCAGCAATGGACTCCAGATATCAGCGGCTAAGAACTCGGCTGGATCCGGATCGGGTAATGGTTGGACCCGTAAAGATAGGCCTTGCGATGCTTGTCGCCGACGGAAAAGTCGATGTATTATATTGGAGAACACTGAGAACTGTATCATGTGCCACTCTCGGGGCGAGGAATGTACATTTGTTCAAACGCCCCAACCGAGGAAACGCCGGCGAATAGATAGGGGGAGCGAAGATGGAACGAGAACAAAGTATATGCTAGCCGAAAGCCTAGCCAGTAACAAACATTCACTAACACTTGCAGATCTCCAGATGCGGAAAGAAGTAAATATCTGTTCTGTTTTGATTTGAAAGATTGCTAATATCAGATTTCACTCCACCAGGTAAACCACCGATCAATGACTACACAGCACTTCCCACATCACTCCTCAGACAAACCCTTGGTCTCCAAAATCGGCAACACGGACACTACTTAGGACAGACTACCGAATATGATACTCGTCTTATTAATCTCTCCCCTTTCAATGGACGCGGAGAGTATGTTAGCTCCCCAGGTACACTTCGACGTGTGACCCCAACAACTCACTTCATCATGAAATCCGAGAGTCAACCAGAAGTCGACGATGAACTTGCAAATCTGGATTTGGTAGAGAGTATTGTAAGACCTCATGGCAAAGCTCTTGTTGATATTTACTTCCGCATCATACATCCGAGCTTTCCAATCATGGATAAAAAGGTGTTTCTGGAAAAGTACGAGCGTACTTATCGAGAATTTACACCGCCAATTTTGGCAGCAGTGTATATTTTGGCCCTGAATTGGTGGTCTTACACACCGGAGCTGGTTAATCTACCTAAACCAGATGCTGTGAAGTTGGAGAAACTTGTCCCGAAATTTATGAGTGACGTGCTGAATCGACCGAAGCTGTCGACTGTTCAAGCCGGGCTTTTACTTCTGCAAAGACCTGATGGGGACTCCTGGGCATTAACGGGGCAGCTTGTTGCGGTAGCGCAAAATCTCGGCATGCACCTGGACTGCTCGAATTGGAAGATCCCAGAATGGGAGAGATCTCTAAGAAAGAAACTCGCCTGGGGAATGTTCATGCAGGATAGGTGGGGCGCTTTAATACATGGCCGTCCACCCCTCATCTCTCTTGATGACTGGGCTGTAAAGCCTCTCGAAGATAGGGATTTTCCTGACAACGCTGATGACGAGGATGAGGAGGAAGGTAGCACCGAAATTGAAAATGGGAGACTGACATTTATCTATATGGTTTCATTAACAGAAATCCTGAGTGATATACTCAACACATTCTTCACTCTGCGAGCAACAGTAATGTTAGAAGCAGAAGGTGATCATGCCATGATTTTAACGTTGGATAAGGCAAAGCCGATACAATTGAGATTGAAGGAGTGGCATGCGAAGTTACCGCAATGTTTAGCGGTGGGTCAAACAAAAGCAAGGAGGCTTTCCTCCACCGGTTCGTTTACTCAGATAGCTTTTACGTTATTTTACTAACAAGTTAGGATCTCTCCATTTAGCATATTTTGCTACAGAAGTGACGCTGCACCGCGCAATAATTCGGTTTGATTCTTCCAGTATTGACGATCAATTGCGTACGATAACCCGGACCGCTGCCAAAATGCGATTCACCAATGCTGTAGACCTCATCAATAAACTTGAGCCTGCGCATCTTCAATCATTCTGGTACTTTGCTTCAAAAACAAATCTTGCTATTATTGGAACATTTGGTTCTCTGCTCTGGGCCACCTCCACTAGTCCCGAGGAATCCGAGTTTTACAAATCACAACTTGCCGAATATCGCTGGACGCTACGAGTAAGTAGCAAGGGCGCCGAGTTTATGAAATTTACCGTCGGCATGCTAGATGCCAGTGCAGTATTTGTCAAAGATACCATACCGAAAGCAGGGACACCAACTTTACAGCGCAATCAATCAACTAGAGATGCTTCCGTAAACAAGTCGACGCCGCAAACGTGGACACCAAAAATTGAATCTGACTCATCGGTGAATGACACTAAACAACAAAGCTACGAAGGGTATTCGAACGAGGCATCTCCTAGCATCGGAACTTCGACCGAGAATGCATATCCTTATGATACTGATTTTACGCATGTGGGAACGACCCTCGCCCCTGATATACAACCCCCGTGGAGTGATTCGTTCGAAGATTTCGGTGCTGGAAATGTGCAGGAATGGACACTGGACGAGATGTATGAGTTTTCTCCCCTGGAAGATGTACTTGGGAACCGTCGAATGGTGCAGGAATATGATGAGAGCGGGAATATATTTGCAGGGTTCTGAGCGATGCATCAATCTAAAGCATATTAAAGTTACAAGAGCAGCAACTGAGCTGCAAAATCCATGATTTTATTCGTGATGCGTAATTATAAAATCTACTGGATGACAAGCTGAACATTTCCAATTCTCGATATGTGAAAGGATAACTTCAGGTTGATTTGTTCGAAAGCTTCATCAATCATCCATTTGATTGTTTCTGCTTCTTAGTATCCACCTTTCTGATGTAGGCTCTTCAAAAAAGCTTCCATCATTCTCATATCCCCGTATCCACGAATTCTGTAAGTGATCAAGCTGTTATTATCACATGACCAATTGCGAATACGTGTATTGAGAATACACCAACATATATATACTAACATCCGTCCTTGCAGTGCGTCCCGAGACGCACCCTGTCACGAGCAAATCTATACTTTTTGGAATCAGAACTTTTTCGAAAAAAAAAACATAAAGTAGGTATTAATATATACCTTATTTTACCTATTTTGCATCCAAAACACCACTTAACAACAAGGAAAAAAGGGTAGTCGATTATGTTATCAGTCAATTTATTTACATCACTGATCACCACTTCCGCTCTTTCCCCCCCCTTGTTTAATCACGACGATTAAAGTATTTTCAAAATTTGGAGCATCTGCAAAAATTTCCATTGCGAAATAATATGGCTCCATATTTTGAAGACATTCAAAGAGGAAAAGAATGTAACCTAGCAATTGCGCTAGTGCAATGGGAGGGTCTACATATTTCAGTGCTTAGTAATACACATTAACATAGATAAATCTCACTATGTTCATGCCCAGGCTCGCCATATTTTACATAGCCACTGTTCTCAGGTTTTGTCATGTGTGTGGCCTCGAAAGATTGCATCCCTCAAGAACTAGCGTCGACGATTTCAAATATTCCAGGAAGCTGGCCCTGATTTGCACATCGATACTGCTCGGTTTCCTTTTCCCACTCTCTAACATTGAGATGATCATATCAACTTAAATTACTGTATTCGTGTGACGCTTCACTCTTTGAGTTAGTGACATCATCAAGATCGTGGCTAAGGAGCAGGGGAATGATACTAGGGAAGCTTCGGGAGCTGCCTGGGGGTTATAAGGAGAAGCACAGTCACTACCTTCATCTCTTTCCTTTCTTTTTAAGTTCAGTTCAAAATCCCTCGTATAGACGGAATACTTCTCCTCTCTTGGTACCACTTTTGACTTCTGGCAGCACGTCGTGACAGTGTCTCTCCTCCTGTTATGGTGGAATCGGACTAATCTGCATGTCTGCCAGTAGTGGCCCATTTTTCACACCACGTGATGGGTCTATCAGGAATTATAAACGTCCTAAACTTTGCACCAAGTATCATCTCCTCTGTTACTACGCAATTTCCCTTCCCGGTAAATCGTGTGTATGGCTCCTCCAGGATCCCAGGCAAAACATATTTCGATAAACTCTCTAGATAGATACCGACTGGTGCTACACGTTGCGAAGCATTCCGGTCATGGCAGTTGAGGAACACAACTATCATAGAGTCCGGATGCTCCTTAAATGGCAGCGAAATACGCAGTCCTTGGTTTGTAATTGAGTAGGGTTTCGTCCGAAAGCGTTTGTACTCGACAATGCCACCAGCTCCTAAGAATTCGGCTGGTGAGGCTGCGAATAGACTCCGCCACTCGAGATTATGCAGTGCGGACTGCCTTGTCCAGGCGAACAGACTATGATCATCTGATTTCTGAAGTATGTGTTCCTGAAGTCGCAAGAAAGCTTTCTCACCCTCGCCATAAAGCAGAGGCATATTGACATTAAAAATTCCCATAATACAGTAGGCCTCATCTTCTCTCCTTGTGGTCTTCCTATTTGAAGCCCATGACATCCGTTCCGCAACACTAAATTCATCCATGTCCTTATGGCTGGCCAACGCGGATTTTGCTATGCCGGTGATGTGGTGCAGGGCATTTAGAAGCTCAATCCTAGAGCCAAGCCTCGTCCAATTCTCAGAATAGAACTCCACATCCGACGGTGCAATGAGCTCCTGCAAAGTCCAGCCTCTGGTAAACCATCTGCTACACGCAAACTGTGCCTCCCACTGAGTTGTGCTATCTGGATAGACAGGTGGTGGTGGTGGGACATCCGCTAATTATGCGTAGCATACATCTGCTTGGTGATACCATCGAAACATCGAGTTAATTGACTCGGAAAGCTCGGCACTACTTTTCTTGTCGATGCAACAGGTATCGATCCAAATGTAACCATGTCCATCCGCAGCAGCCTGAGCAGCACTCTTCATAATTTTAACAAAGCCTTGCTTTCGAGAAGCAGCTTCACAAATACCGCGTTCTCCATCCATATCTTGGAAGGATACTTCCTCTGTTTCCCACGTATGGGATAAAATTGCGTAAGGAGGAACATCATTGCCAAAAAATTCTTCTAGCTTCAGTGAGGTTGTGTTGACAAGCCACATGACAACGGATTTTTCAATGCGAGGTCCTGCGCTCTCACACTTAAAATTGAGGTTTACTATAATTAAATACGTATCGGAATACCAGAGGAGAGGAGTTGACTAAATTAGAGCGAATCGAGGCTCTGTCGTCGAAAGGAGAGGTCGCGGATTAAGTCAACAACTGGAGCCTTGATCTCTAATTCTGTCAATATCACGTGCTACCCAAATGAACACCACTACAGTGGAGTGTCTTCTGACCACAATGAATTGCTCCAGAGTGTAGGGAATCAGCCAGCTGCGTGATACTAAAGGAGAAGATTTGCACTGAATGCCATGATTTTGCAAAGCGGAAAGAGCTTATGGTCGAAGGGTCCTAACACACTAAAATAAGAAGCTCTCTATAATTCAGGCGAGCAGCGACGACGCAATCGTCATTTTCGAAATTAATAGTTCCTATTGTTTCGGAGAGGCACATAATACAACTAAATTAAAAATCAATAACCATTTTAACGCATTCACGGATTTGAAGTTGCCTTGAACTCGAAGTACCTACGGTTTGACTCGTCACAGGGTGCGTCTCGGCACGCAGGGATAGACGTTAAACTTAGGCCAAATTCAGGAGCATGTTGGACTAAAAGACCAATATGCTGTGGGTCTCTAATTTTTGTCTGAAATCATGGATTATTTATTAGACCCGAGGCAAAACGCTGTTGCGTTTTTGCAAAGGCAAAGGGTCTTACTGAGTTAAGTACCGATTTGGATGCGAAATTAAGAAAGTGCCTTATCTTCTCCAGCGACTTTGTCGCAACACATGATGGCAAGTCGAAAGCCGAACTTTTCTCATTTTGCCCGACTAAGAAGAAATATTCATGTTATAAAGGCAAAAAAAACTTAATAACAAATACATTTTCCTCCACTAATTCCAGTATCTGTAGAAAATAGGAATATGATAATCATATTGTGTGCCTCATAAGCAAGGCGTCAACGTAACTACTACCAAAAACCACACGTCAAATCATAGTCTCCGTTTTACAACTTCGATAATACCATATCATGGTGGCCTACGCCCCCGTAGATGCGCCCAATCACGATGGGAAATCAAAGAAAATTGTCGACTACATGTATGACCAGGACATCGGCAACTTTTCCTATGCAGCTGGACATCCTATGAAACAACATCGTGTCAGGCTAGCGCACAGCTTGATTCAGAGTTATGGATTGTATAACAAGATGAAGATATTCGTAAGTGCAATTTTTCGTCTTTGAGTAACCACTGTTATACGATGGAGACTTGCTTTCAATTACTTGTTAGAAGTTGTAGACACCCAAAGATGATCTTGATGGTGAGAGGCGTGAAGCTCAGGAGTGTAGCATCATAGGAAACATGAGAAACTAGCAGCCAACAACAGTTGACTCATACTGGATGCCTTCTCTCTCTGATGTAATATAGAGCATTTTGACGCGTAACCAAAGGCTTCGTCTTGACTTTGATGTTGCTTTAGATATTTTCAAGATTCTCACAGTTTCTAGTGCCCTAAGAAAGCCACAAAAGATGAGATGGCACAATTTCACGCCGAAGACTACGTTGACTTTCTCGCAAAGGTCACCCACGAGAACATGCACGGCTTAAGCAAAGAAGCACAGAAGTTCAATGTCGGTGACGACTCCCCCGTGTTTGATGGACTATTCCAGTACTGCGCCATCAGTGCGGGGGGAAGTCTTGAGGGTGCGGCCCGACTTGGTCGAGGTAAATGCGATATTGCTGTCAATTGGGCAGGTGGGCTCCATCATGCAAAGAAAGCCGAAGCAAGTGGCTTTTGCTATGTGAACGGTAAGCTATCAATTCTTGCACCATTCTTACACCACCACGCTCGCTATAGTGCTAATTGAAAAAACTCAGATATTGTTCTGTCAATTCTTGAACTTTTACGTTATCATGAACGAGTTGTTTACATTGATATTGATGTACATCACGGTGATGGTGTCGAAGAAGCATTCTTCACCACTGACAGAGTCATGACGGTGTCCTTTCACCAGTATGGTGAATTCTTTCCTGGAACTGGTGAACTACGTGATATAGGTGCCGAGTAAGTTACATTTCCATGGGTCTTAGCTTAAAGATCAAAGAGCATACTAACAACTGAATACAGCAAGGGCAAAAACTACTCAGTTAACTTTCCTCTTCGGCATGGTATCGATGATGCCTCATACAAGGGGTAGGACTGTCCTCCGTTACTTATCATGCAGTATTTTTGACTATCATTAGAATTTTTGAGCCGGTGATGACTCAAGTAATGGAACGATATAGGCCGGGGGCAATTGTCCTTCAATGTGGAGGTGACAGCTTAGCAGGGGACCGATTAGGATCCCTCAACCTCAGTATGCGTGGACATGCAAATTGCGTAAATTTTATGAAATCGTTCGGACTACCTCTGCTACTTCTTGGCGGCGGGGGATACACAATGAGGAATGTATCGCGAACCTGGGCTTACGAAACTGGTGTTGCTGTTGGGGTGGACCTCCCATCAGAGTTGCCAGAGCACGAATATTCTGAGGTGAGGCTGAGAAACAATATTTACAAGACAGAGATTAACATTCTGAAGTATTACAAACCCGATTATCAACTCGATGTCAAGGCCAAAAAAGACTTTGCAAACTTGAATTCCGTTGAATACCTTGAGAAGATTAAGGTGAAAATATTTGAAAATTTGAAAGAGACAACCTTTGCGCCGTCTGTGTCGCCTTTAGAAGATGTCCTCGATAGTTTAGGTATGAATGATGAGGACGAAGATATGCTTGATGATGCAGACGAGGATGATAATCCAGATGAGCGCAACACAGAGAGAAGAAGTAACCTACGGTAAGGATCTTCCGCAAGTATCAGTTGTGTCTCCTAACTCTGAATGCAGCGTCGAGGCGGCCGGAGAGTTGAGTGATAGCGACGAAGAAGGCAGTGGCAGTGGAGTGGTACGTTAATGCTTTACTAACCTGAGTATCCAACAAATATTTGCTTACTATTGATAGCCCAAAAGCAATAAAGCTCGCAGAAATGAGGCAAATTACGCTGATGCATCTGAGATAGACGAGACCATGATAGACAACGAAGACGAGGAGGCTGAGGAAGTTGTAGAACCAGAGCCAACCAACGATGAACCTCATATAGAAGTACACGTAGAGCAAGCGAAAGCATCGCCAGTAAACTCAGCTCTGCCCCATACTCGGGAATCGTCAGCGAAAGCCGACTCTGTCAAATTGGAAGGGGTAGGGGAGCCTAATGGCGAGAAGCCCGACTCGAGGGCAACATCAGTGGTTGTCAAAACTGAAGATTGAGTTGATAGTCTACCACTAAACTAATCTTTGAATTGACTTCAGACTTCTCTACATCCTGTGATACTAGCTTACATGTCATCGGATATGTCTTTTCTTTATGATCCTGTGCTGTAGGTTTATCGATGATGGAGCCCTGCCTTGACACACTAGATCAGCACCTACGCATTTTACCCTCAGCCTACCATACATAGACTTGAATAAGCAAGTTTCCCTCATGTGCTAAAGCCGAATATCGCTAATCAAGCATAAATTGAGGGGACTAATTTTTATATTTTGCTCAAGAATGACGTCCTAGAAAACTACATTGGACCCCATAAACTTTGATGTGCAGTGTATATCTACCACTAATATTCAAAGATTTCCGCGGATTTTCCACCTGCCCAGTAAACCTTACATACCATGCGCACTACTTGTCATGTCTTCTTCTTAGTCTTTCCCCGCTAATATCAACCTCACGAGCAAACCGGTGACGATGCTGGTTTCACGACCGAGTTACTTGGATTTGTTTGCGCACATCCATTAGCTACACCAAGGATAGTATCGTCCGTGGCTGCAGAAAAAGCTGCACCGCAATTTGGGTCACTGCTGCTCGTTAGTACTCCACCTCTCGACTATAACCATGATTGGAACTTACCTGGCCCCACCACTGGCACTGGAAAAGTAGGAGCAAATATCGTGCGTGAAGCAATCTTGAGTACTAAATCAATGCTATCAGCTCTCGAGTCTCGAACACACGTGGTAAAGAGATATACTATGCATTTCCTACCGCAGTACCAGAACAGCCTGCTCCACAACGTCCATTGCAGCTGTAGCTAAGAATTATTAGTCTAGTAAGTAAAAAGTGAAAGTAATTGGTACATACTCGCCACTACCTGAGGGGTTCGCGCCAAAGTTACTACCGACAGCACCGCTCCAAGTACAAGTCTTTCCAGCACTGTTTTTCCAAGTTGCTCTTGCAGTGGATCCGACCTTGAGACAGGTGATGGCTGCCAGAGTCGAGGATGCCATTGCTAAAACGAGAGCTAACTTGAACAGAACCATGATGAAGTAGTTTCTGAAGCTTAGCCAACTAGTAAGAACTACATATTGAAGAATATGGACCTTTTATATGTACTACACATGGCCAATGCAATTTGAACCTCAGATGACGACTTAGCGTTCTCCGAGATATTCTCCGATTGAGGTCTATACTCTAGATTTCCCCGCATTTTAAGAGATACTTTACCCCGAAATAGAGTCTGCTGGTCCTAGTAGTGGATTTCCTCTCCATTTCTGGCAGGATCTGAAGGTATTCGGAACATGTGATGGGGAGAGACCATCGGTCTAGTGGGCATCCAGAAAGTCCCAAAACGTTAGATCATCGACATTACTTAGTTGCTCCACAGTTGGGAGCTGTATGGATGTTTCCCCTGGCTAATTTTTAATGGACTGCCATATTGAGAAGCTTGATTTGTAAGACATTCTTTCCAATCGCTTGAATTTTTGTTACAATATAGTGGCGAATGATAAAGCAGTAGTACGCCTCTTCTTCCAAGTTCTCCGGCTCTCCCTTTGGCAATGTAAAATTTATGTTATTGAGGATTCTTTAGTATATAGACAAATTTTCATAACCATTACCTTCTACAGCCGAATTAAAACAGGA
>Ga0247808_10000697_pt1 | contig 16080 bp, 15 predicted proteins | sample UWRJL089202R1_FD_179914 | JGI IMG/M metagenome (GOLD analysis project Ga0247808, IMG submission 179914) | Plant litter microbial communities from Arlington Agricultural Research Station in Wisconsin, United States - UWRJ-L089-202R-1 | ecosystem: Environmental > Terrestrial > Plant litter >... | reverse complement strand
AGCCGTTGGCACCCGAAAATGGCGCCATACATTCACAGCAAGCGCCAAGATAGCCACATCATCGATCTTACGAAGACCGTTGAAGGTTTAGACGCTGCACTACCATTCATTACTAAGACTATCGCTAGCGGTAAGACTATTTTGTTTGTTGCAACTAAAAAGCAAACTAAAGACATCGTTCGTCAAACTGCTGAAGCACTTGGCCAACCATACATGACCGAACGATGGCTCGGTGGTACTCTTACAAACATCCAGACTATCGGTGCTCAAATCAAGAAACTAAAAGATCTTGAAAAGAACATGGCTACTGGTGACCTTGAAAAGAAGTACAACAAGCTTGAAATCCAACGTTTCCAAGAGGAAATTGACGCCCTTAACGCTAAGTACAGCGGTATCAAAAACCTAAACGGTAAGCCTGGTGCATTGTTCCTTATTGACGTTATCGGTGATGACAACGCAATTAAAGAAGCAAAGACTATCGGTGTGCCAGTTGTTGCTGTCGTAGACACAAACGCTGACCCAAGTATCATCGACTACGTTATTCCTGGTAACGACGACGCAATCAAGGGTATCCAAACTATTTTGGATTACGTTTCTGAAGCAATCGTTGAAGGAAAAGGCGTATCTGCTGCAGACAAGGGGACACCAGAAACAAACGAAAAGGAGGCTTAATTAACATGGCTGTATCTATCGAAGACATCAAGAAACTAAAAGAACTTACCGGCGTTGGTCTTACTGACGCTAAGGTTGCACTGGTTGCAGCTGAAGGTGATTTTGACAAAGCTCTTGAAGAAATGCGCAAAAAAGGCCTGACTAAGGCTGAGAAAAAAGCTGACCGTGAAGCCCTCGAAGGTATTATCGACAGCTACGTACACGGCGGACGCATTGGCGTTCTTGTAGAAGTAAACTGTGAGACTGACTTCGTTGCTCGTACTGACGGCTTCAAAGAATTTGCCCACATGATTGCCCTTCAAGTAGCAAGCATGAACCCTGTTTACGTTTCTGAAGCTGATATTCCAGCCGAAGAAATCAAACGTGTTCGCGATGAAGCACTTGCTAGCGACACTTTGAAAAGCAAACCAGCTGAAATGGCTGAAAAAATTGTTGATGGCCAAGTTAAAAAGCACTTTGCAGAAAAAGTACTGCTTAACCAAGCCTACATCATGAACGACTCACAAACAGTTGAACAATTCCTTAAGGAAAATGTTGCTAAGACTGGTGAGAACTTGATTATTCGTCGCTTTACTCGTATTGAGCTTGGCGTTAACGACTAGAACAATAACTTTTCAGCCGATGGGCTAAAAGCTAAAGGCTTGGCAGAGGAATCTGCCAAGTTTTTTAGTTCGTACAGAACTTGACCATTTGGCCGGCCGTCTTGGTCATCTTCAATATTACCGGCACCAACAGTCACTTTAATTTTCTTGTAAAGATCGGGAAAGTAGGCTGCGGCAATCTCGGCGTGCTTTTTTACAAGCTCATTTACAATTGGCATAATTTCACGCTTTGAGTACTGGCCGACAGCTGCGGTATTATTTAAATCACGCTGGTTGATTGGTAGAATAATAAATTCGCCATCACCGCGGTCAAGAATTCGAGCGCCACTTCCATCGGTAATTTCGGCACGAGCGGCTTTCCAGCTTTCTAGGTAGGCTTCTTGGGCGGCGTAGTTGCTCGACATGGCGTCACGGCGTGAATTTACCACATCCCATTGAATAACGAAGGAGTTGGGGGTAACCGGTGGTAGAATCTCTAGGCTTTTTGACAATGAGTTGGTCTTCAAAGCTAAATCAGCCAAGCTGCGGGCAACTTCGGCCATTGGCCTCTGGTGATTTTCCCAAATTTTATCTACGGCTTCATTTGAGGGGTAGGTCCAGTCGGGGTTTTCGTTAATAGTGTAGGCAAGTTGAACAACGCCAACATTCTGGTCATTACGCAAAAGCGGTTGCCCCCAGACAATTTGCCCGGTTGGGTTCATCTTGCTAGAGTGGAAGCTTTGATCGCGATTTTTCTGGCTATCTTTTAACGTTTCAGCAATTGCTGTCTGGCTTAAGATGACCCGCTTGTTATCGATTGCACCTTTGTAAAAGTTCAAACGAGCGCCGCGGTCGAGGTCGTAGGCTTCCGAGTGGAGAAGGGCAAAACCTCGGTCTGGAAGGTGTTTGTCGTCTTCAATACCAAATAAAACGGCACCTTCATAAGGGCGCGTATTCAAGCGAGGGTTGTTGGTATGATCAAGGTCGCAGTAATCGTCGTTGAGTGCATCCAGGCTTTCTTTGGCCACAGCTAAAGTATCAATAGTCTGTTGTTGGTGGATAAACCGCAGCGATTCAGGGCGCTGCGGAACGGGTCTTGGCTTCATTTAGGTTTATTATACCACTTATGACTAAATAAAGCAATACATTCAAAGGGTAAGAAGATGCTGTATAATAGTATTAATTAAGAAAGAGGACTCATGTTTAACCAAAAACAATACGAAGATCGTTTTACCGCTACCATCTCACACTTCGGTGATGAACTACGCAAGGTTCGTACTGGCCGAGCGCACCCGTCAATGCTTGATAGTATTAGCGTTGAAGCGTACGGCCAACGGATGCCACTTAACCAAGTAGCCAACGTTACGGTACCCGAAGCGCAGTTAATTACTATTACGCCATTCGACCCAACAAACATTCAAGTCATCGTTACCGCTATCCGTAACGACCAAGCCTTAGGCTTGAACCCAAGTGACGACGGCCGTATTATCCGTGTACCAATTCCACCACTCACCGAAGAGCGTCGCAAGCAAATTGTAAAGCAAACCTCTGAAAAAGTTGAAGAAGCCCGTATTGCGATGCGTAACATCCGCCAAGAAGCCTTTAAAGAAATTAAGCGCCTTAAAGATGCGAAAGAAATGTCAGAAGACGACCAGAAGCGTTCTGAAAAAGCTATTGATGACGTCATCGCCGATTCGAACAACAAACTCGATGGTGCGTTCCGCGAAAAAGAAAAAGAAATCCTGACACTGTAATGGCCGATAGCGTTGCACCGGTTTTACCGAAGCATGTGGGCTATATTGTCGATGGCAATCGCCGCTGGGCGAAGAAGCACGGCATTCCTGTGTATGAAGGCCACCTGGCGGGCTACAACGCCCTAAAGGATGTTGCCGTGGCAACGATTGAAAGTGGTGTGACGTACATGTCGGCCTACGTTTTCTCGACTGAGAACTGGCAGCGCAGTGCCGATGAGGTCAAAAAGCTACTTGGCCTGGTGCTGCGGCTGTTAACTTCAGATATTCCAATGTTCAACGAATATAATATTCGCTTGAAGGTGCTTGGGTCTCGTGAAGGCATTAGCCCTAAAATTATTAAAGCCATTGAAAAAGCCGAAGCGGCTACCGCCAGTAATACGGCTGGTGAATTTGCGCTTTGTTTTAATTACGGCGGCCAATTAGAAATTGTGGAAGCGGTTAAAAAAATTGTTCAATCGGGCGTTTCGGCGGACGAAGTTGACGTGCAGATGCTAGCTGATAATATTTACGCACCCGAAGTTCCACCTATCGATTTGATTGTCCGCACCAGTGGTGAACAGCGCCTGAGCAACTTTATGTTGTGGCGTTCGGCCTACAGTGAATTGTTGTTCTTAGACAAACCTTGGCCAGACATGACAAAAGAAGATGTGACCGCTATAATGGAAGAATACACGCGTAGACAACGCCGATTTGGAGGGTAAATGTTAGTCATTGGTATAATTGTTGGGCTTATTGTTTTAGTATTCTTAGTTGCTGCGCACGAGCTGGGGCACGCTATCGTTGCCAAGCGTAACGGGGTAGTAGTTGAAGAATTTGGTATTGGCTTTCCGCCACGAGCTTGGGCTAAGAAGCTTAAGAACGGGGTGTTATTCACATTGAACTGGCTCCCGCTTGGTGGCTTTGTTCGCCTGCAAGGTGAAAACGATTCGGCTAGTAGAAAAGGCGATTACGGTGCGGCTACCTTTTGGCAAAAAACAAAAATTTTGTTCGCTGGAGTAGCGGTCAACTGGTTGATTGCTGTGGTGCTTTTGAGTGCTTTGGCTGTGACCGGATTACCGAAAATTGTGTCGAACCAATTTAGTGTTCCTTCGGATACTACTATTGTCGCCAGCCCGGTACAGCTAGGTACTTTGACGGCGGGCTATCCAGCTGAAAAAGCTGGCCTTAAAGCGGGCGATACAATTCTCAAATTTGCTGGGGAAGATGTTGAAGGTACCACCGAATTTATCGACTTAAGTAAAGCCAACCGTGGTAAAACTGTCGAAGTTGTCTATAAGCGCGACAACAGGCAAGCAACTACTGATGTTGCGCTGCGCGATACCAACGCCGCGGTGTTTGGTGCTACCCTTGGCCAACGCGAAAGTATTAAAGCTACTTGGTCGGCACCAATTGTTGGTGTAGTAACCACTGGTCAGTTCACTTGGGTGACATTGCAGGGCCTTGGTAACTTAGCAAGTAACTTCTTTGGTGGTTTATTCGGCCAACTGACATTTGATGAATCTGATCGCAACGCTGCGAGCGAAAAACTAGGCGAAGCTGGCGACAGTGTGGCTGGGCCAGTTGGTATTTTGGGTGTAATCTTCCCACAAGCCAGCGAAGCCGGTGTGTCTCAAGTTATTTTCTTGGCTGCAATTGTTTCATTGACGCTCGCCGTTATGAACACGTTGCCAATCCCATCGCTTGATGGTGGCCGTTGGTTCGTTACTGCGCTGTTTAGAGTAATGAAAAAACCACTCACCAAAGATATCGAAGAAACCATTCATGGTATTGGTTTCATGGTGCTGATTGGGCTAATTTTATTGATTACGGTAGCTGATGTCCTTAAACTCTTCTAACCCAAGCCCTAGTCCAATGCCGAGCATCGGTGGGGAAGTGGCGGCTGTGCCTCAACCGCCAAAGAAGTATTCGCTGAAACGTCGAATTCTGATGTGTATCGCATTGCCGGTCTGGGCCTTCTTAGGCTTTATGTTGGCCCAGGCTTTGATACTGGTGCTGATTGACGTACTTCAGAGTATTGGCGTGCCGCTAGATCGAATTAATGGTTCGCTATTTCAAACCATTGCCGGCGGGGTAATTTACACCCTGACGTTGCTGATTGTTATTGGTGTGCCATGGTTGGTTAAGAAAGCCCGTACCACCAAGGAAGAATTAGGCATGCAGCGGTTGCCTAGCCTCATGGACTTCGTTTGGGCGCCAACTGGTGCTGTTGTGTATCTTATCCTTACAGCTATCGTCACAAGCCTTGCTATGAGCTTTTTGACCTTTGTTGATTATGACCAAGTGCAAGATACCGGCTTTACGAACATGGGGGCGCAATCTGAATATATATTAGCGTTCATCATGCTGGTTGTTATTGCCCCAGTTGCCGAGGAGCTTTTATTCCGAGGGTATCTGTTTGGCAAGCTCCGTAAGTACGCACCGCTGTGGATTTCTATCCTCATCACCAGTGCATTGTTCGCACTAGTGCACTTTGCCTGGAACGTTGGACTGGACGTATTTGCCCTTAGTATTGTGCTGTGTTTATTGCGGGTTGTATCGGGAAGCTTGTGGCCATCGATTATGCTACACATGCTCAAAAACGGTGTGGCTTTTTACTTCCTCTTTATCAATCCGTCAGTTCTTAGTACACTGGGAGGATAACTATGCGAGTTTCTAACCTATTTACCAAAACCCTAAAAGACGCACCAGCCGATGAAGTGGCGAAGAATGCGCAATTATTAATTCGAGCCGGCTTTGTTTACAAAGAAATGGCTGGGGTATATGCGTATTTGCCACTCGGTAAAAAGGTGCTCGAAAACATCATTCAGGTTATCCGTGAAGAGATGGATGACATTGGTGGCAACGAAATTAGCCTGACGGCTTTGCAATCAAGTGAAGCCTGGAAAGCAACTGGGCGCTGGGATGACCAGGTGCTTGATGTTTGGTTTAAGACCAAGCTTGCTAACGGCACAGAGCTTGGCTTAGCTCCAACCCACGAAGAGGCGCTGACGAAGCTGATGAAGAATTATATTCACAGCTACAAAGACTTGCCAGTCTATCCCTACCAGTTCCAAATTAAATTTCGCAATGAACTACGTTCAAAAAGCGGTTTGATGCGTGGCCGTGAGTTCTGGATGAAAGACTTGTACAGCTTTAGCCGTACTCAAGAAGAGCACGATACCTTTTACGAGCAAGTTTCAGCGGCGTATGTTCGGGTATTTGACCGCCTAGGCTTGGGTGATAGCACCTTCAAAACATTCGCTAGCGGTGGTAGTTTTGCAAAGTTTAGTCACGAGTACCAAACGATTAGCCCAGTAGGGGAAGACCTTATTTACCTTGACCGCGCTAGTGGAATTGCAGTGAACGAAGAAGTGTACACCGATGAAGTACTGGCCGAACTAGGGCTCAACAAAGATACACTCGAAGAAGTTAAAGCCGTGGAAGTTGGTAACACCTTCAACCTCAGCACGAAGTTTAGTGACCCACTTGAACTCAACTTTACCGATGAAGATGGCACTTCAAAGCAAGTTATCATGGGGAGCTACGGTATTGGTCCAAGTCGCCTTATGGGCTTAATTGCTGAACACTTTGCCGATGACAAAGGGTTGGTATGGCCAGCGAATGTTGCACCGTACAAAGTATACCTCGTAAGTATCGGTAACATCACCGATCAAGCCAACGAACTGTACGAAGAATTGAAGGCCGCCGGCCTCACTGTATTGTTTGATGACCGCGCCGAACGGCCTGGTGCGAAGTTCGCCGATGCCGAATTAATGGGCCTTCCATACCGCGTAACTATTAGCGAACGACTGATTGAACAAGGCAAGTTAGAGCTGACATACCGTAACACTAGTGAGACCGAGTTATTGACACTAGATGAACTGCTTGCTAAAATAAGCTGACTATAGATGCGAGGGTGGCATCACACGCTACATATAGCGTGTGTATCGAAATTAAATACTAAGAAAGTAAAGAAATATAATGAAAAAGCAGTACCAAATTACCGCTGATGGTAAAAAAGAGCTCGAAGCCGAACTTATCGGCCTAAAAGCACGTCGCGGCGAGGTAGCTGAAAAAATCTCTGAAGCACGTGATTTTGGCGATTTAAGTGAAAACGCTGAATACGATGCAGCCCGTGAAGAACAAGGTCTCCTTGAAACTCGCATTGCTGAAATTGAAGATATCGTCAACAACGCCGACATCATCAAAGCAACCAGCAAAGTTACTATCGGCCTCGGTAGTCGTGTTGAACTAAAAAACGGCACTAAAAAAGTAGAATACGTCATTGTTGGACCAGTTGAAGCAAACCCAATTGAGGGTAAAATCAGCAACGAATCACCAATTGGCATGGCGCTTTATGGCAAAAAAGAAGGTGACTCTGTTACTATCTCGACACCAAAGGGTGACATCTCTTATAGCATCGTTTCACTTGGCTAATTAGCTTCCCGTTCGAAACCTAAACTTCTGGTTCGAGCTTCAAAAGAACTTCATATTTTATGGCACTGTCCTGAAAGTAGAAGTTCTTTTTTAGTTCTCTAGAAAGGTTGTGGTAAACTGAAAGGAATGAATAAAAGGGTAGGGGATCGAAAAACAGAAGGCTTTACGATTGTAGAGCTTTTAATTGTTGTGGTGGTTATTGCTATCTTGGCGGCAATTACAATCGTTTCGTATAACGGTATCCAAAATAGGGCTAATGACTCGGCAGCAAAGTCCGAAATGTCCCAAAATGCTAAAACAATCGCCAATGCTGCCACTATTACGGGTGGAGCTTTTAGCACCGCTACTGTAATGAGTGGGGGAGCGACAAAATTAAACTATTCTGCTGATAAATATAAAGTTGTGACCTACTGCACCAATGGCGTTGAATTTGTGCTTGCCGCTCAAACCCAAAACGGCAACGATTATTATAGCCAGTCTTCAAACATCGCGGCGGTTAACGACAACAGCATTGATGCTTTTGCCCCGTGCCAGTCGTTATCGATGTCCGGTGACATTACAACAACGTATACTAATCTGCCCGGGTCATGCGCAGGCGAGGCCGGCACCTGTACATTTAGCGGAACAGCTACCGTTGTTTACGGAAATACAGTCCAAGGTAAATTTGCTCGACTATTAAACGCAACCAGCCCCGTTACCTGTAAACACGGCACCGCATATTTCTCCGCCGACCCCGCGCCCGGCATCGCCAAGGCCTGCTACGTCTACCCAAACTAGTAGTGCTATTACTTTCGAACGAAAACGTCCAATTTAGTTGTTGACATAATATAGTACCTTGTATAACATAGAACCATGACACAACAAGAACTAAACAGTGAATCGTATGCCGAACAACTGGCAACCCAACTACGCAAAGGTTTCTTAGCGTACTGTGTGCTAAAAACTTGTTCAACGAATCCAAAATACACGAGCGATATTATTACCCAGCTGCGTGATGCCGAGCTGGTAGTAGTGGAGGGGACAATTTACCCGCTACTGAGCCGATTGCAAAAAGACGGCTTGCTGTCACACGAATGGCAAGAAAGCGAACAAGGCCCGCCTCGTAAGTACTACAAAACAACCAGCTTTGGTGACGAAGTAGTTGTCCGGGTTGGAAAAAAGATTGCCGATTTAAACACCACACTAAAGAAATTATAAGGAGACTACTATGAACGAAATTACTCGCATCCATATCGCCAAAGTGGCTTACGACATAGAAGTAAGCGCTAAAAAACAGCTAGAAAAATATATTAAAAGCTTAGAAACCTACACACAGGACAGTGAAGTATTAACCGATATTGAAATCCGTATTACTGAACTTCTGGCCGAGCGTAAGGTTGCCGCTAATGGTGTTATCGGTACCGAAGATGTTGCTGCAATTCGCAAGCAACTAGGTGAACCATACGAATTTGCCAATGACGATGGTGACATTGCTGTTGGTGCGGTCAACCAAACCGACGAAGATCACCGCTTGTACCGAAGCCTGGACGACGCAGTACTGGGTGGTGTATTAAGTGGTATCGCTGGTTACTTTAAGGTCAATCCACTATGGACTCGCTTAATTTTTATCCTCCTAGCATTTATATCGTTTGGATTAGCCGTGCCTCTTTATATTATTTTCTGGATCATTCTTCCGCCAGCTCGCACTGCTGCTGAAAAGCTGCAACTTGCTGGTAAACCAGTAACACTCGAATCAATTCGTGAATTGAATATGCTGGCTGAAACAGCCCAGTCGCGCTCAATCGCACCGGTTGTGAAACGAGTCCTTGGTGTTAGTTTTGGTGTCGCCAGCATTGTAGCTGCCGTCGCTACACTTGTTACAACGGTTTGGGGAGGGGCGTACATTGTTGCAAATAACGAATTAACGAACATTGCTCACAGTTTCTTGGGCAACAACAGTCAGGATATGTGGCTCGCGTGGCTGGTATTTTGGACTGTCGTGGCTGGTGGACTACTCCTAAGCGCATTGTTCTCGATTATTGCGTATGCCTTCATTGCCCAAAAACTTACTAAGCGTATGCTTGTTACTGGCATTCTGGTTATTGCGCTCGGCTTGTCTGCTGTAGCTGTAGCGGTAGGTATTACTGCGTCTCAATCATTCCGCGTGTCGACTGAAGCTCAATCGGCAGTTAATACAACCAAGTTGAATTTGCCAAAAGAGTTTGCGTCTGTAAAAAATGTCGTATTCGACAATCCATCTCAATCAAAGGCGGCTAGTTACTATGCATCAATTAGCTCAATTCAATATATCGTTGATGAAGGAGCACCTCGTTACGAATTATCAGCCTTGCCGAAGGCTAAAGTTGTATTGAAGGTTGAAGGGGATACAGCTCGACTTTCGTTAGACATCCCTGATGATTATCGAAACGGTTATGTTCAACCCAGCCTTATTATTTATGGGCCAGCACTTGAATCGATTGAAACAAATGGTGTACAAGTAAATTATTCAAACGTAGTTTCGCAAGATATGCTAAATATCAACCTTTCCAAGAACTTCGGTACGGTTACTATAAATGGCTCATACCAAACGGTAGTTGCCACTGGCAAAGGTTCAATTGACGCCAGTTCAAGCGCTATTCAAAAGCTCGATGTTCGCTCGACTCAAGAGCTAACCGTATCAGCTGGAACTGTTCGCGAACTGATTGTTGTTCAATCCGATGTTTGCGGAAACATGAACTACAGCGGATTAACCAAAGTGTCTGTTGCTGCGGTTACCTCAGGTGAAATGACCTATAACGGTAAGCAGATGACCGCCGAAACATATAGCTCAAACTGTGCTACTGTTCAGGTTGGTGATGAAGATTACCAAGATTATGGCGACCGAAACGAATAGTAACTGCTGTACTATAAGAGTATGAGATTACTTCTAGGTGCAATCGTTGCAGTACTGCTGGCAGTCGTTCCTTTATCTGGGAACGATGCCAGCGCGCAGGGCTCAGGTAGCAACGTAAATAACTTTCGTATTACTAACTTTGATATTACCTACGATTTGTCGAAAGATGAAAACAACCGTTCGGTTCTTAAAGCCGTTGAAACTATTACGGCCACGTTTCCAAACTCTAACCAGAACCACGGCCTAGAGCGCGCCTTGCCTGCACGCTACAACGACCACTCGGTTGGCCTGGCTGTAACTTCGGTTACGAATGGTCAGGGGGTGAAGCAGGACTACTCGATATCATCAGACGATGGCATGAATATTTTGCGCATCGGTGATGAAGACTCGTATGTACACGGCACGCAGGTGTATAAAATTTCCTACACCCAACGGGACGTTACTCGCTTTTATCAAGATACCGGCCGCGACGAGTGGTATTGGGACACCAATGGGACGCAGTGGAAGGTTCCCATCGACAGCCTCACTATTACGGCTAACATTAGCCCAAATTTATTAAGTAACCGAGAAGGTGAGCCAAGCTGCTACCAAGGCCAAGCTGGTTCAACAAATGCCTGCTTGCTTGTACCTGCGGGCATGGGTATGTACACCCTGAATGCTACCGGATTGTCAGCTGGTGAAAACGTTTCGCTCGCCTTCGGCTTTGCCGAGGGCACATTTGCCAAGTACGAGCCGTCATTATTCGAACGTATCTTTGGCGTATGGGTAGTAGCTTTTCTGCTTACGACAGCACTGGCTTTCGTTGGCTTCATTGTTTTTACGGTTAAGTATTACAACCGTCGCAACCGCACAAAAGAGTTGCACACTATCGTAACTGAATATATCCCACCAAAGGGCACCAGCGTATTAGTATCGTCGCAAGTCGTTGATACTGCGCAGGGTGTGTTTAGTGCTCAGCTGATTGATTTTGCGGTGCGACACTTTATTGAAATTATCGAAACAAAACCAAAATCGACATGGAAAGTCGCCGAGTACGATATTAAAGTGATTACCGACCCGGCAAAACTACAAGCCGAAGAGCAGGAGATTCTGTCGGATATGTTTGGCAGCTTACCCGTGGTGGGCGACCGCCTCGCTTTGTCGAGTTTGCAAACTGACACCAAGTACTACAGCCGCACAACCGATAACGACAAGAAGCTCAAAGTATTGATTGAGGGTGAGTACGCGATTCGTGAAAAATCAGTGTCAGCTTCTCGTTACTTTAAAAAATGGTCAATCATACTGCTTGTTGTTGGATTATTAACCCTATCTCCAAGCTTGCTGATGCTGGCGGGTATTGTGGCGCTGTATGGGTATTACATCCGCCCACTTACCGATAAAGGGCTCGAGCTACGCCGTTACGTTCTGGGGCTTGATAAATACATTAAAGCTGCCGAGGCTGAACGCTTAACGTTCTTGCAAGGTCCTGATACCGCCCAAAAAATTGGTGAATCGGTTGATGTTAATAACCCAGGCCAGATGGTGAAATTGTACGAACGGGTCTTGCCATACGCCATATTGTTTGGCCGCGAAAAAGAATGGGCGAAGCGATTAGGTGATTTTTACGCCACAACCAACACCAGTCCAAGCTGGTATAGCGGCTCGACAGCCTTTAACGCGGTGCTATTTAGCTCGGCACTTGGCAACTTTTCTTCGGCGGCAGCTTACTCTGGTGGTTCAGGTTCAAGCTCTTCAGGCGGCTCGAGCGGCGGTGGTTCTTCCGGCGGTGGCGGCGGAGGCGGAGGCGGGGGAGGCTGGTAAGTCGACCACCCAACGAACACTGGTGGTATCTATACCGGATATGGTAAAATTAAGCTATAAATAAGGGGTAACAGGTGATTGAAGTTAAGAATGTCAAAATGACATATGGTAAAAAACAGCATGCGTTCGTCGCATTGGACGATATTAACTTTACGATTCCTGATGGTGCCAGCGTGGCCATTTTAGGAAAGTCCGGTAGTGGCAAGTCTACGTTAATGCACGCCATGAGCGGTCTCGACCGACCAGAACAAGGCGAAGTTATTATTGATGGCCAAGATATCCTTACTCTAAAAGAAAAACAAATTGATAAATTCCGTGCTAGTAAAATTGGCTTTATTTTTCAAAGCTTCTTTGTTCAAGCGAACGAAACCGTCAGTGATAACGTCAGCCTGCCACTAGAAATTGCCGACGTCTCATGGGGCGAACGCAAAAAGAAAATTCGAGCGGCACTTGAAAGTGTTGATTTGCTTGATAAGATTGGCAACAAAGCTAAAAACCTTTCCGGTGGGCAAAAACAGCGCTTGGCGGTTGCTCGTGCGATTGTAAACGAACCTCAAATTATTTTTGCCGATGAACCAACGGGAAACCTCGACAGTGTCACTGGTGAAAAAGTTGAAGACATGCTGTTTGGTTACAATAAAGAAAACGGCGTCACGCTTATTATTGTTACCCACGACCCAGACCTCGCCGCTAAGTGCGACATTCAAATTAATATTAAAGATGGTCACATTGAATCAATTCGCGACACGAATGAAGTTACAGCGGTTGAATCGATCGTTCTAACAGGGCCGAAAACTATCGAAGTGTCAACAGGGGAAGGTGAATAATTATGAAATATATTGATACGGTTAAACGCGCTGGACGAAGTTTAAAAAACGCGAAAGCCCGAACCTTACTTACCAGCCTCGCCATTGGTGTTGGTGCCTTTACTATTACCCTCAGCCTGGCAGCAGGGGAGGGTGGTAAAAGCTACACCGACTCGATTGTGAACGCGAACACGAGCCGAACTGAACTATTGGTTACGAAAAAACAACCCGTTGCTACCCAAGGTCCACAAGCCTACGACGAAAAGGCTGTCAGCGGTATGGCTGGTGCTGGTGCGCCACAAGTGGCTTTTTTAAGCCAAGCCGACCTTGATACGATTGCTAAACAAGATAACGTAAAGTCGGTTTCTCCAAACTATGACCCATCTGTGCGCTACATTACGAGCGACAACGGCAAAAAGTTTGTTGTTGATGCAATTGCCGTGTATAGCTCGAGTGTTACCGGTACCTACGCTGCTGGTTCAGTTGATGGAACATTGTCTAACTCGGAAATCATTATACCGGAAGAGTATTCAAAAGCACTTGGCTTTAAAAATGCCCAGGATGCTGTTGGCAAAAAGGTGTCACTTCTGGCCGACAAACTTTCTTCGTCAGTCACCGCGCCGGAAAGTAAGTTGTTTGAATACACAGTAAAGGCCGTCAGTAGTAAGTCTGGTTTAGCCTTCCGAACCCAAACTTCGATTCAACTATCTGATCAGTCGAACCAAGATTTGTATAACTACATTAACCAGGGAACTCGCGCTTACGGTAGCTTTTTGTTAGCTGCTGTTGAGATTAACGATGCTAGTAAAGCTAACGACGTAAAAACGGCGCTTGAAGCTAAGAACTTCGAAGCTCAAACGGCTGAGGACCTACTAGGGACAGTTAATACTTTCATTAACGTGTTGCTTGGAATCGTTATCGGCTTCGGTGCCTTAGCGGTGCTAACATCGGTATTCGGTATCATTAATACTCAGTACATTTCAGTGCTCGAGCGAACGCAACAGATTGGTTTAATGAAAGCCCTCGGTATGCGCCGTCGTGACGTTGGCCGTTTGTTTAAACTTGAAGCAGCCTGGATTGGATTCCTTGGTGGTGCAATTGGCGCTGGCCTGGCGGTGATTGTCGGTACAGCCGCTAACCCGTTGATTAGTGATGCTCTCGACCTTGGTGATATTTCACTGCTGTCGTTCAATCCATTTGCCGTTGCTGGTGTTGTCATTGGCCTGATGCTGGTTGCAGTTGTTTCTGGTATCGCCCCGGCTCGTAAAGCAGCCAAGCTCGACCCAATTGAAGCACTCCGTACTGAATAGACCATTATGAACTTAGACCCTCTGCTGTTTAATTCACCTGTATCGCCCCAAGAGCGTACTGCGTTTGTGCAGAAGTTTTACCCTGAACACCGCACCGCTAAATCGACCATCGTTGGCGGTTTGGTGGTGGCCGGTGTTGCTTTTGTCGGGCTGCTTTTAGGTGCGTTGGTACCGGATGCTTTTGCCGTAATTTTTGCCGTTGCTCTGTTTGCCTTTGTTACATCGTTTTTTGTGATCGTGTTTCGCATCTTTGCTGAAATTGACTTTAACATCCGGACAGAAACATCTATAAAGGCCTATCGTTTCGCCACAGCTAATAATTTAGACTTTTTGCCGGAAATAACGTCACCTAGCCGGAGTGGTTTTATATTCTCGAATCCGAACGCTCGAGCTCCTGCAATACGGGATTCAATTATTAATACAAACGAGTACCCGTTTGAGATAGGTAACTACTATTACATGATTGGGTCGGGCAAAAACCAAACCGAGCGCCGTATTGGTTTTATGCGCATTACACTCGATAGAAAATTACCACACATGGTGCTGGATACCACTGCCGATGACACTAAGTTTTTTGGCTTCCGGCAATCAAACCTGGGTATGTCGTTTACGAAAGACCAAGCCATGCGCCTGGAAGGTAATTTTAATGATTATTTCACTTTGTACGCCCCAAAAGAGTATGAAACCGACGCTTTGTACGTATTTACCCCTGATTTAATGGCCCGCTTGATTGACAATTCGCATGCCTTTAATGCTGAAATTGTTGACGATAATTTATATATTTACAGTACCGGCTATATGCACCTCGATCGAGCCGAGACGTACGAGAAGTTATTTGGCATTTTCAACACCGTTGGGTCAAAGGCGCTAAAGCAAACCCGCAACTACACTGATACACGCAGCGAGGTGAGGGGAGAGGTTGCCACCCAGGGCCGTCGGTTGAATAAGCGATCGTCGCTAGCGATCGGCTCGGTGATACTGCTAGTATACTTGGCATATAGTATGCCGGTAATTGGCCATAGCATTGAGCAAATACTCAACAAAATTTTTTGGTAATATGTTAAAAAACTTGAACGGAGTTTATGATGGAAATACCTAAACACATCGAAGCAGATGGTTTTAAATCACAACCCGAACGTTACCGCAGAATTGATGAGCTCAATAAGCAGTCGTTTTTGATGATAGCAGGAAGCTCACTTCAGGTAATTCAGTCTCTCTATAGTGCCGGCCCGCCGCGTGATGTTTTAGCGTCTGAATACAAAAACGCGGATGACCCAACGACGGCCGATGAGCTAAAAAGCAAGCGCCGGGTGCTCAGCGGAAATATGAGCCCACTCAACGGCTATGGCCCTAGCGAATTAAGCCCCGAGCAGCGCATTCAAGACGCCAAAAAAAATCTTCGCACCTTTTTATACCGGCAAGATATTAACCCCATCGATGTACGAATACTTCGGCCAGAACGCGATTATACGACGCCGCTGGGTGTTGTAAACCTTGATGAGACACCCTCAACCCCCGACGATACCGGCATTCTTCGCCCAGATAAAGCAGGGGATTTGATATACACCCATAACCCCGAGCTTATTCTTGCCGCCCGGCCTGCCGATTGTCCAATTGTCTATGTCGAGGCAAAAACACCAAAAGGCATCGTGACTGTTTTACTACACTTAGCTTGGAAGGGTGTAGCCCACGGGTATATCCAGCAGGCCAAAAAACAGTTAGATGAAATTGGGATGGATTGGTCGACGGCTCAAGTGCAAATTACTGCCGGTGGGCATGCCGAAACGTATACGTTTGAAGACTTCGACGATTTTGACCCAAACACCGCCTTTCCAGAATCGGCGGCTATGTTTGTTGACGTGCAAGACT
>Ga0247808_10000696_pt1 | contig 16083 bp, 15 predicted proteins | sample UWRJL089202R1_FD_179914 | JGI IMG/M metagenome (GOLD analysis project Ga0247808, IMG submission 179914) | Plant litter microbial communities from Arlington Agricultural Research Station in Wisconsin, United States - UWRJ-L089-202R-1 | ecosystem: Environmental > Terrestrial > Plant litter >... | reverse complement strand
GACGCATGAAGTAATAGAAATCAAATTTGCTTTTTTCGATTTTCAATTCTTGATTTCTAACTATACGATTTTGTAAGTAAAATTATACACTATTCTGTTTAGCTAACTAGTGTAATTGTCGGTTCGCTATACGCATGGCTATAGGAATTTGATCACTTCAATTACTGGCCATCACTAAGTTTTCATAGCTTATGTGCTTGTTGAATTTCCGTGGAATTGTCTTTGTTTCAACTACGTACGAGTGGGTATTTATATATCCAAATGGAAGCTTTCCAAGGTCATATGACTTGGCCACATAGCCAACTTGAATACGCCATTTGAATAGATAGACAATAATCTATATAGTTTAAGAATATAATAATAGAATATTATCCTAGCTGTAATCAAAAGACTAAGTAATCACTATCCTTCTAATTCAATAGGTTCTTAGATTTATGTATATATTATAATGTGCTTAGAAAGCATGGTTTAGACCTCAATTGGAGCAACTGTAAGGTCTGGAATGGTACAGGGGCTTAAAAGTTCTATTAATATGGCTCCAATGCAGGGGCATTGGCATCTCTAGGCTAGTGCTGGCAGCCTGACGAAGTATATAATGAAAGAGAAAGTATTAATTATACAATATAGATCATCTTCTATAAACATCTTCTATAAACAACAGAATTTGAGTTTCAAGGCTTATACTTCTCTAGCTATTGCTCCTTGTGTTCATCATATCTTGTTGAAACCCTTTAAATTAGAATGTAAAACTCAAATGATTAGATAAGCATAACAAAGTGAGGTATAGGCACAGAACTACAACGCTATATCATTATGATCTTCCTACAAGTCGTAGATTAATATCAAGTTACAATTTGTGAATTCGATATCTATCTCTAAGTTTCCCATCCTTAATTCCCAATTCTTTTAACTAACGCACCAAGTCCGCCTTAATTTTTAACTGTATGTAAGGCTTTAGCAAAATCCAGATAATTCTTAGCGGTTTCAGTTTACACTGATGTATTAATATTCTCCTGACTACTTAGGGGTGTGTTACAGATGAAGCTTCATCGGATTTAAGATTATTCAGGTCAATAAATTGAGTCTAAAAATGATAAGTCTACATATTTACAACGCCTGGAAGGTATTTAAACATCCATTCTTCCTTGCTATGATTTTCAAAGTTTTTCTAAAATTGTGGCATTCAAAGACTAAGCTACGTGAATATTCCGGTGTACTGTCTACATTCTCTTTAATGTCACTCCCACAAACGATAGCATTTTCACTATGAGCGAATTATTGGTGAGAAAAGATGTTCGTTTTCACGTGGCAACGGAATATTTTTAGTGCCGGAGAAAATACCAAGCAACCATCCGTAAGATATTCAACTCCACAAGTCGTAAAATCCCTGGTGTACTTTGCCTGAAAGATCCTTTTCCCGTAATATGAGAATTGTCCGTAATGCCGAATTTCCATCGGAACCTGCCTACAGAGGGTACTTCTAAGTAAAAGATTAAAGAGCGTAGTCGTTCTCCTAATGCCGAGAGTTTTCAAATCACCTTCACATGCTTAACTTGCTACAAATTATGTTCTACTATTTTACTTTGCTAGCCTTAGGTGTGCGAGTGGCTTTCGCCGCCATCAATGTTAACACTGGCACAACTTATCAGACGATGGATGGCTTTGGATTTTCTCAAGCCTTTGGCCGTGCTAATGATCTGTATAACCTACCTACTACGCAAAGAAACTACGCACTTGATCTTCTTTTCAGCACTACAGCTGGAGCAGGGTTCACTATCCTGCGAAATCGTATCGGGTCTGGAGGTTCAGGTGATAGCATCGAGCCAAGTAACCCAGGTTCGCCGAGCAGCACTCCCAAGTACGTTTGGGATGGTAGCGATGGTCATCAAGTATGGGTTTCCCAGCAAGCAAAATCATACGGAGTTACAAGATTCTACGCAAATGCTTGGAGTGCGCCAGGTTTCATGAAAACTAACGGCATAGAGACTAATGGAGGTTATCTGTGTGGTGTCAGCGGCCACACTTGCTCTTCAGGGAACTGGATGCCAGCATATGCGAGTTTTCTGATCCAGTACATCAATTACTACGCCTCTGTGGGAATAACTATCAACTATTTGGGGTTCCTAAATGAGCCTGACTATACGTAAGTATTTTAATCTGATTGAAGACTGTTTCAACGCTAAAACCTGTATTTAGGACGAGTTATTCTTCAATGTTGTCCTCTGGTACTCAAGCAGCGGACTTCATCAAGGTTCTGCACCCAGCTCTTGCTGCTGCTGGGCTGAGCAATGTCGGCATAAATTGTTGCGATATGGTTGGTTGGAACGATCAGGTAACTGCTACGGCGCAACTCATATCAGCTGGTGTCGAGAGCAAGATCTCTAGAATTACTTCCCATGGCTATTCGAGTGATCCAACCTCGCCAATCAAGACTTCTCGGCCAACCTGGATGACAGAAAAAGAAACAACAGATGCCTGGAATGGAAATTGGTTCTCAACCGGCGCTGTATCTGATGGTTACACATGGGCTAACAACATCTATACGGCCATCGTCAACGGAGGTGTTAGCGCGTACTTTTACTGGGAGGGTATCGAGGTTACTACAAATAACGCTGGGCTCATCCAAATTTCTGGAACGAATGTAAATCCTTCAGGCCGACTTTGGGCTTATGCACACTTTAGTCGATCGATTCGCCCTGGGGCAGTCCGTGTTGCCACAAGCGGTGCACCTGCTGGTATCAAGTCCAGCGCATTCAAGAACATAGACGGCACCGTCTCGGTTCAAATGATAAATTCCAACAGTGGTCCAACTGCTGTTCAAGTGACAACTACAGGATTTTCGGCATTGAGCGTCAAAGCCTACGTCACCTCACAGAGCCAGAATTCAGTGGCATCTCTAAGCGCCACTCTAAGCAGCGGCACAACTAGTGCCACAATTCCAGGCCATGGTATTGTCACATTTATCTTGTCAGGAAGCGGATCGGGAACTGGCGGTGGCAGTAGTGGTAGCACTACTACCAAGTTGTCATCAACCACGACTGCTCCTCCAACTCAAAGCTCAACAGCACCAGCTGGTGGGACTCAACCACAGTTTGGACAGTGTGGTGGAATAGGATGGACTGGCCCAACCACCTGTGCTGCTCCATACACTTGCAAATATTCAAATGATTATTATTCTCAGTGCTTATGAGTATCCTAATCGGGAGTAGTACTGATTTGTTACTATTAGAATAAGAAGAGCCAATTAACTACTTTATCTTTACTCTCTTCATGAAAACACATTGTATTTGATCAATTCTTAGCTATGGTAAGTTTTTACGCACCTTCTGAGTGATTGTTCTCCTCATCCAGAACACTGGAAACTTAAATAAAGCTGACTCGTTTTAATGTAATTATATTAGGTGGCTCACCTATTCATTGCTTTTCGGAACATTTACAATGCTCTGTTTGCTTTAGGAACTGAATAGTACTACAGCTCCGATTCACAATTTATACCCTTGTTTTAAAGAGAAAGATCTGACGCATATGGACTCGTCAGAAACTGTAGCGCACAAGTGGCCTCGTACGGAGTAAGATAGTCCGCGCGCCTATGCTGACTCACTGAACCTCTTGCGGGGTAATCCTCGAAGCTTGAGTAGTAATAAGTGAGAGGGGAATATGATAATCCACGGTGATTGGCTCAAATCTGAACAGAATTTAAAGTACTGTAATCTGCCTCTAATCAGATAACTATTTCCAAAGACCATTTCAAAGAGTGCGTCGTTGTTACAACATTTTCAATGTGTTGTAATGAGCTGAAAAGAGTAACTTCATAGACGGAGTATTTCCATCCAACTCACACCCATCGATTACCGAATCGTTCTCTAGTGCCTGTACTATCGATCTACAACAATTTTCATATATACAATATAAAGAAAGATAGAAGCGCTCTAATGGAAGATGTAGGAGGTTATGCATGCAACTTTAGCTGAACTTGAGCACTCAACCGCAAGTGTTCAAAAACAATGAAAGAGACCCCACCAATTAGAGTTTTTGCCGACGATGCTCCTCTTCTACCGGTCTGGAGCCTCTCAACCAATCATGACTCCGGCATTTCGTACCCCCCGCAGATAACGGAACAATTAGATCTGGAAAAGACAGACTTCATATTGCCTGCCGAAAGACCGGCTTTGTTGTGCGCCTGGGTATTTATATGGTACATTATGATAAATTAGCAAAATCTTTTCTTATTTAAAGACAAAGTTGTCTGGCAAGTGCCAACCTTTTTCCTGCGGTTCATATTTGCTTTATCAAGTCTCAGGGCATAACGAGAAAATCCAGAATGGGACCTCTTTACAAAAGTCCCAGCCGTTGGAGGCACAACTCCTTCTTTGCCCTTTTTTTATACGCCGGAATCATTTTCTCTGCTACAATTGGTGCCCAGACTACGCCCGTCGTAGTCGATTCAGGGGTATTGGCGTACCCCTTCGATCTTAGCCAAGTCACACTGAGCGGCGGCCGTTGGCAACAAAACCAAGTGCGTACAACCTCATACTTGAAATTTGTTGATATCAACCGCATGCTCTATGTGTTCCGCTCCAACCACAAATTGTCAACAAATGGGGCAACTGCGAATGGTGGATGGGATGCCCCATCATTCCCATTTCGGAGTCATGTCCAAGGCCATTTTCTCACTGCATGGGCGCAATGCTACGCTCAGCAACATGACAGTACATGTGCTAGCCAGGCTACAAAGTTTGTCGCTGAGCTTCTTAAGTGCCAGAATAACAACGGTGCTGCTGGGTTTGCTGCGGGTTATCTGTCAGGTTTTCCAGAGTCCGACTTTACTGCACTTGAGGCTGGTACGCTGTCAAGTGGTAATGTCCCTTATTATGCCATACATAAAACGCTTGCCGGTCTTCTAGATGTGTGGCGCTATATCGGCGACAGTAATTCAAAGACTGTCCTATTAGCACTTGCAGGCTGGGTCGATAAGCGCACTTCGAAACTCAGCACTGCTCAGATGCAAAAGGTCTTAAATACAGAATTTGGTGGTATGACTGAGGTCTTATCTGATATCTATTACATGACCGGTAATTCTCAGTGGCTGAAAGTGGCTCAGCGTTTTGAACACGCTGCAGTTCTAGGGCCTCTAGCCTCCAACAGGGACCAGCTCAATGGACTACACGCCAATACACAACTTCCTAAGTGGATAGGTGCCGCCCGAGAGTTTAAAGCTAGCGGCAACATGACCTACCTATCAATTGCTCGGAACGCCTGGACTTTCACGGTCAACTCACACACCTATGCTATTGGCGGCAATAGCCAATCGGAGCACTTCCATGCCCCAAATGCAATCGCTGCGTATCTTAAAACTGACACCGCAGAAGCCTGCAATTCCTACAATATGTTGAAGCTAACCCGTGAGCTATGGGTGACGAATCCAAGCTCAACCACGTACTTTGACTATTACGAACGCACGTTAATGAACCACCTGATTGGACAGCAGAATCCGTCCGACAATCACGGTCACATCACCTACTTCAGCTCCTTGAATCCAGGGGGTAAAAGAGGAGTTGGTCCTGCATGGGGTGGTGGAACCTGGAGCACAGACTATGCATCCTTTTGGTGCTGTCAAGGTACTGGCATCGAAACCAACACCAAACTCGCTGACTCTATCTACTTCTATGACTCTTCCTCACTATATGTCAATCTCTTTGCCCCATCAATACTCAATTGGTCCGCTCGAAGCACAACCATCACTCAAGTCACAACGTATCCTGTTAGCGACACGACCACTTTGCAGATCAGTGGTTCTGGCACATGGACAATGCGTATCCGGATTCCAGCGTGGTCATCTAATGTTGTTATCAGAGTCAATGGGAATAGCGCTGGCATCAACACTACTCCAGGAACATATGCCGCCATTCAGCGAACATGGGCAACGGGTGACACCGTTACGGTTACCATTCCATTAAACTTCCGTCTTGTTACTGCCAATGATAATAATGCCGTTGCCGCTGTGGCGTACGGACCTGTTATTCTTTGCGGCAATTATGCAAGCACATCTTTGAGTGCAAACCCCTCGCTGTCTTTGTCGTCGCTGAAACGCACCAGCTCTTCGAGCTTAGCTTTTTCAGCTACAGCCAATGGAGTAAACATCAACTTGAGTCCATTCTATGATGGCCAAGGCTTCAATTATGTAGTTTACTGGGCAGTAAGCGGATCTTTACCTGCGCCTACTACACCACCCATCCCTTCGTCTACGACAAAGCCAACTTTCGTAACCTCAGGAGTATCCACGGTCACTTCGTCGAAAGTTAGTGAGCCAAGCCCAACCAATACCAACGTTCCGGGACAGTACATGCAGTGTGGCGGTAAAGGTTGGTCAGGATCAACAGATTGTGTCAGCCCTTATACCTGCACATACTCGAATGAGTGGTACTCACAATGTCTTTAAGAAAAGATGCTAGTTTAGACATCATTATCATTATATCAACCATCGTGCCATTCTCGAATAATTGCAACCACTGGTAGTTCCATCTTCAAAGTTCATTTCGTCTTATCAAAGTAATCGTGAACCATGATCGGGATCAGGTTCCTCATTTGTAGCTCACACAGGATATCCAAAATACAAAACTATAGGCGAGGTGGATTTTAAGCGACTCGGGCGCGAAAATTCGAAATACTTCACTTGCTTCTAGATTAGAATAACAAAAAGGGTCAGGGCTGTTGATCTGAAGAGAATAAATTCGGAAATTGACCAATATCAGATACAAATATAGTAATCTTGTTGCTATGTATATTTAGATTATTTCATTGATTGTTAAGCAATGTTACGAACCCTTAGCACGTTTTACTTGCTTGCTTACAAAACATGACTCAAGTCAAAATTATGACCAACCTCTAGATTCCATTGTAAAATTCGCCTGGTTTTCTGGAGCACAGAAGAATAAGTCGTCGACTACTGATTGTCAAATCATTAGATACTTCGGCCGCCCTAAAATCTGTTAGTAAAAGATGCTACTTTTAGGTGGAGAATAAATCACCGCCCGTGCATCCGCCTGTGCAGCCGCCGCTCCTGCAGCCGCTCTTGCAGCCGACTTGGCAGAGATTGATTGCACCCTTAGTCAAGTGTGTATGCTGCTTAGAAACTTGGAGGTCATTTTTAATGCGTGATTGCAAGTCAATGCGATATTCGATTGGTAATAGCGTTCGACTTCGTACTAGATCAAATCCTCTGGAGCTCTGTGGACATGATATGTAAGGGAGGAGGCGTCAGAAGTAGTAGGCTCCGCCCTTAGTATACATGATCAATAGTTTATTATTCATTCTCCACAGAGTATAAAGAGGTTCATTTTCCCGTGTAGTTGCTGTTCTATCAGAAACCTACAGAAGAATACACCAAAAGTTTTATTTTGTAGTCTAACGAATTTTCCACTTCAAATCCTCAAACACCATAATTCACATTCTAGAATCTGTCGCAATCATGTCTCCGGCGCCCAAAGATGTTGCTATCATCATTGGCAGTACTCGTCCAAACCGTATTGGCGATCAAGTAGCTGCTCTTGTCAAGTCTGTACTGGAAGAATCGACAATCGAGGAAACTTCCTCGAAGATAAATCTCTCCCTGGTCGATATTGGCTCCTTCAATCTTCCTATTTTTGACGAAGCTATCTTTCCTGCGATGGTCCCTGCGCATGGAGAGTTTGCTCACGAGCATAGTAAAGTCTGGAGCGCTGAGATCGCAAAGTATAACGCATATATATTCGTTACCGCAGAGTGGAACTTTGGTCTACCAGGAGCCACCAAAAACGCCATCGATTATCTCTATCATGCTTGGATCGGCAAACCGATTATGATTGTCAGTTATGGCATCTTAGGTGGCATGTCTGCAAGTGATAGCTTGGCGAAAACGCTAGGAGGAATGAGGCTTCAGGTCGTGGATACTAGAGTCTCGTTGACGTTCCCTGATGCCGATCCCACACAGCAGATGACGAGTCCGGGTCTGAAGGGTGCAATGGTTGGAAAGCTTCTCGAAAGCGTAGCCGAAAAGTGGAAGACAGAACATAAGGATGTCTTCATTAAAGCGTATGGGGAACTTCAGGCCAAAATGTTGTAAATTCCAGCAAGATTAAGAATTGACAGCTTGTTTGTGGGATTGGGTTAGGCGCCACTCTGCAATCTCAATATCTTTCAAGTATTTTCCTTAGAACTATCAGTGATTTGCTGGGCAGATAAGGGAGTAGTCAATTTATACCTGCGATCTTCCACCTATGCTCTGCCGCCTTCAGTATAGCTTTCAAAGCTATTAATTTTGTTTTCCACGTTTCGTTTTCCATTTCTCGATGTCCAAGATCTATACAAAGTATTGCGGCTTTGAATATACGATGGGAACACCACACTGGACTACGATCTGTATGTGGGTTAGCGAGATTTAAACAATCTCTTGTGCCATCTAAGACCATTCTTAGAACTGATCTGACACCCAGTGCTGCTTGCGATCCGAGAAATAATTCTTGGTCATCTTTTCTGTGACGGGATTCCATTGCGAGCTGTTGCTGGTTAAGGATTAAAAGAGCACTTCTCCATATCAGTAAATTAGAAGCTTTTCAAAACGTAGAATAATATCACCTCAAAGAAATAGTGTACGGGCCGTGGTTACTCTTTAAATCGTCCTGTAAAACTGCCATCATGAATGACCTTATGCTTTTGTCTAGCCAAGCAGGATTATGCGGCAATGAGTTTTGATTAGTTGCATTAACATATTCAATAACATGGCTCAGCAGGAAGATACTCTGGGCTAGTCGTGCGTGAGAATTCAGTCTGTGGGGTATTTCTCTTTCAGCTGCCGCATCATCTATGGATAAACCGATGGGAGCTAGTTGTCTATCATGAGAAGGTAAAAGGTCGGTAGGAAGTGGCGTTGGGATTGCAAATGGAAACTTTGCGTCGAGTTGCTCTAAAGTTGATATCCTGTGCATAGTAAGCTCCGACACAGTATGTCTCTCTTGTGTAATACTGCGGTAAGTGATGATTGGTAAGGAATTACCTTTCGAGGATAATTATACCCCACCAAACTAGTCTCTGGCTGTAAGATATCACAATATCTGAGGCAATTGGAATGTAACTTGGAGACAACGTCTTGTGAAAGCCAAGAATATACCCCATCCTCGCACAAACTCCAATTGTCTGATAAGTGGCATCATGTAGTGCCTGGGAGTGTTCGTAAAGTGCTAATAGAAGTCCAGCTTGAACGAGCTCAATAGAAGCTCTTCCTGCTGACACTAAAAAGAAGTGCATACTTTTAGCTTCGTGGTACAATTGCTCAAGTTCACCGTGGTGGCGCAAAGGCTCTCGGTACATTTGGCTGAGGAAATAGACGTTAAGGACTAAACTGGAAAAATCGGCGTTCGCAGAAATTCGTAAATTTTCAAGTCTCCTTAAAAAGTCTTCTCTGACAATGATTTGATACCATTCGTGAATGGTGGTGAAGTACCTAGAGCAGGATGTATATATATTTTCTTCATCCCTGTTCGAGACAACAAACATTTGGTCGGTAAATTGCTGGTCGATGTTAGTGATAATTGATCCCCTTGATGCCATCATCGACTCAATTTGAGTTCTAATGAAGGGAGGTGTGACTGGAAACTCGTGTTTCAAATCAGCGTCAATATTTGGGTGTCCTTGGTTGCTTTTGGGATAATTGACTAGTTCGGAGTAAGGCGCAAGGTCATAAACTGTAGGTGACTGGTATTGGCATCCTACATGAAGCCTTTCGAACAGGTTAATCAATGCCTGTTTGAAAATATGTATAAGATCGCCTACCTTGTACACCTTGAGCAACTTGGCAGTGCTTTATCGCATTTCTTCTTGCGACTTTTACATCGAAAACATACAGCTAGTGACATCTGTGAAGGTTGCGTCGTATTGTCTACTACATTCATATTGAAAACAGCGACGATGTGCTCTAGAGTATATGGCAGCTACGCCTAGATCAATCTGGTAACTGCTGATTTATCGCTGATTAGTGAAATGGATGATGATTGGAGGATACAATCTAGAGGCTGTCGTAGATTACGAATCAATCGTGAAGTACTAGATTCTGGGCGACTGGGGGCTAACATATCATGTGATCCATAAGCCCACGTCCACTTCAAGATTATTTGTCCAGGTTACAGTCTAAAGCCTAGAGTCATACTTAGTTTGATGGGATGACATGTAATAAAAGTATACTGGGTTTGGTTCAGCCTCTGATCGATCAAGGGCTAAGAATCGGCTCCATTTATAGCAACCCCCAAATAACAATCCTCTCCATATCGGAGTTATTAATGGATACTACGGCCAGTGTACATGAGCTGAGTAGTGGTTCTTTCTAATGAGCGATTTCGCTGACTGAACATATGAGCAAAGTGTTGTCAAAGTTAATCAGATTCATGGACTTTGAGTGTGGACCGCAGAGGGTTTGAGAGCTATAAATCTGCTATGGAGGAATTTAAAGAGTTAGAAAGATTCAGTTCTACTAGAGTAGAGTAATAATTTGAAATAAGTATACCAAAATTAAGGTTGAAGTGCAACATGTATGGAGCATTGTCAACTAATATCACAGAAGAGTAACTGAATTCATCAACAAAAAAGGGCACCAGATGAGGGTATAGTCACAATTGCTTGGAGTGAATTGCTTAGAGTGGTATAAAAAGAAAACCGAAAACAGATAGCACACCATGCTCGTTCTACAAAGTGGTTCTCATTACTTTTGTGACTCAGAGCTCCAGTATGACTTAACACCCAAGTATCGATGACCACACGAAGACAAGGAATTATACAAGCAACCTCAGGTGCTGGACAGCCTGCAGCACAAAGCTTATCCTGCTGAGATTGTAAACGTGGCAATTTTGCTCATCTCCGCTGCACCACTACGTTAAGGCAGTCTAGGACCTGGCGAGGATTAGATTTTTTCTAATGAAGGCAACGACAATGAAGAAAAACTTACTCCCTCAGTTATAACACCTTGGTTCACCAGGTGCTTGCTGATACCTTTTACCAGTTCCATCTGCTCCTCGGGCGTGAGCCCCGTAATAACCGTCTCAATTACACTACCTAAGCTCGCCTTGTTCACGGCGATGAAACTATGGAAGTACATGTAGGCGAAAAATCCCATGATAAATTGGCAATCCATCCTGTCCGTAATGCCTCCATGCCCAGGGATGCTGTCACCGAAATCCTTAATGTTGAACGTGCGCTTGAGGCCCGAGGCAAAAAACCCACCAAACGGCGCAATCAGAGAAGCAAAGGTACCGAAAACAAGAATATGACCCTGCATAGGCGCCATGGATACTGTTTTGAAGTAGGGAAACCAGATAGGGAGTTGATAAAGGTGAGAGATGAAGACCGGATTTGGCGTACATTCCAGACTCGTGAAGATGTTCGCACCAAGGTCCTACGTAGGTTAGAAATGCTGAATGAAATATCTACCGCAAGATAACATACATTAACAGGGCATATAAAATACTTGTAGCGCATTAGCAGATTAGTCATTCCCACTCCAAATATTATCGTAAGGACCCATGCTCCTACGAAACCCTCAACTGTCTTTTTGGGGGACAGCTTGATGAGTTGCGTTCGGCCAAAAGTGATTCCACACAGATAAGCAAAGATATCATTACAGATAACCAATGACACTGGGAGGAAGAACCAAATCATGCCCTCAAAGACGTTATTCATAATAAAGTGCGCTTGCACTACAATTAGGTACAAGGCCATGTGTGTCCATGCAAACTGTGTGAACTGGAATCGGTAATGTCCAGCTTGAAGGGATGCAACAAAAAAGACAAATCCTAGACTCTGTTAGCTTATACATCGCGATTCACGTTTGGAATTTGTACCAATGGTGTAGAGCATGAAGCTGATAAAACGATGATGGGTTGCAAATGGCAAGAGGACTTTGTCCACTAGCACAATATGCTTGAAATAGTAGATGACACTCTCTCCGTATAGAAAATACATGGTTGTCGCGAGCCAATACCAATTCAATGCCTTTGTAAATCGTAGCCGCCTAGCCCGACTAGGAACGTTGGCAATAGCTATCACCTCCTTGAAAGATATGATCTGTATTGCTGTTACAATAGCTATGATGTAGATGTGGCCCATGAACATTGACGCAAAGAAGGCGCCTATCATTACAAAGGTCCATATCGATCGAGTAATGAAGGTCTGCTTTTTCTTTTCATATTCGGATGGCTCGGCTGGTGGAGGCTGGAAAGGTTGAATTAGCAAAGCGCTCTGAGCCGCATAAAGCATGTTCTCTTACATGCAGCAATTTATCTTTTGCATCCTTCAGTATTGGAGAGCTTGGCTCTGATGCTGCCTCGCTGATATCTGAAAAGCTACTCCTTCGTCCGTCCTGGCTGTTCGCACTACTTCTATGAGGGAACTTGACCCCGCGACGGGATTTAGCCATTATAAAAAGCAGGGACTGGAATGAACTGGTAGGTTCTTATGTTCGGCAGGATGAAGTGTCGATGGGAGAAATGTTTTAGTCGCAAAGGTGGGTGACGTCGTCTTGGGCTGCCAAGCGTGAGACGTATTCGCCAGTATCACTCACGACTTGATTCAACGCCTGCCGCCTTGAGAAAGGTTGGCAGATAGATGCTTTGTACGGGGAATGAAAGAGCTGGAGAGTCAGAAGTGTGTGTCGCTCGGTCGATTCAACAGCACTGTGGCTATGAGCTATAGGTTGGGCGTCGCGGTTTTCGTGTCGTGTCGTGTTGTGCTATGCTTCGCGAGGTGCTCTGCTGTGCTCGGATGGGCTGCTACTCCTTATAGCTGGCTAGGTCCAGTCTGAAATTTAGTGATTTGTGGGGAGCTTGACAGAATTATGTGAAATGCTGGAGATGGACCGGAACCAGGACCAGAATACTATCACGGTCGATGAGAAAATCCAAAGGGTGTCAATTAATCCCGAAAGTCTAATAGTGACGATCTTTTCTACCTGTGGCTGAGCGCTTTGCTCTGTCAAGCGGAAAATTAAGGTTCCGTGCCGAGAGCGGGAGCCGACGGCCGCATCGTCTTGAGACCGCGTGCACACGCGTTAAAGGGTGTTGGGAATAACTTCAGAAAACGCCAGAAGCAGATCGCGCATTTTGGGACAAAGTAGCACCTCTTGATTTAGCACCAACCTTGCACACTCTATCTGATGCTTGCTCAATCATGATTTGCAACTGTTACCGTGATTGCAATACATTGCCATGCCTTCGTATGCGGATGGAGAAAATAACTTCTCCGACGACGACCTAGACGATCTTCCTCTTAATGCTCTCACGGAGCTCGAAAATAACGCCATACAGTCTACCCAAGCGGCCTGTACGAGTACGCAACCAATAGCACAACCGTCAGGTCAGACAAACCGGGCCACTGCTCCATCTTCTGATTATGGCGATGATTTTGATGATGAAGACTTAGACGATGCTGTAGTGGTTGATGAGTCTCGAAGCACCCCCGCTATTATACCAAGTCTCGCTCAGCATATTTCTCGCCCGCCGAGGTCCCAGTATGCTCCTAGGACACAGCATGGATCAACTCAACCCCAAAGCCATGACAGTCTAAACAATCGCGCCAGGCCTAGTGTTCCTCTTTTTCAACCTCCAACACGCACCAACAATCCGCCTCAATCACAAAGAGGGGTTTCACCAAATTTGAGTCAGGGTAGCCAGCTATTTCCAGCCTTGGATAATCCTGCAGAGTTGCTGAGGCAGTTCGAAGAGGTAATAGCATCCTCACCTTTGTTTCTTATTAGATCATGCTAACTGTCACCTAGCTACAACAGAAGAACAGATTACTCGAACAGAATCTCAATGCGAAGTCAGGAGAAGTTGCAATTGTGCGGAGTAAGCAAGAGAAAGAGTCGAAAGAACACGAGCGAGAGCTTAATGCACTGCGCAAAATCAGCGAAGACAGATTATCAAAGCAGAAAAAAGAACTAGATGCTGCACGCATTGCAGCCAATAATGCAGCCACAGAGAGGGATTTTGTAAAACAAGATCTAGCAGAATCTGCTAGAGTTGGGAGACTGAGGGCTAGGGAAAGTAAGATTTCCAATACCACTCCAAAGAAGAAGAAAACTCTCCCACATCGAGATGGCTTCGATGACGATGAGATTGAGCTGCTCTCCCCGTCAAAATTGTCTCCATCCAAATTTCGCTCACGGGTCGGCACTCCAGCAAAATCTGTTAAACGCAAAAGGAAAGCCACCGATAGCCCTGCAGCTGCGTTGGACGTTCAAATTGACGATGTTCCAGAACAGTCCGATTCAAAGTCATATATGCTAGATGGAGGCTTCATAGCTAAGCTAGAAATACAAGACGACCGCTTCGATGTATGTATCCCATACACTGAGTAGGATTGTGCTAATATTACAAGTTTATTGGGACAATGTTGGACCACCGCCCAAGTAATGGACAACTACGGACTATCGAGGCCTTAGCTAAGCACACGTTACCTTCATCCAACGAAGAGTCTCTCGCCGCGGTCATATTGGGAAAGATCCCAACCCTTGGTCTTAAAAAGCACATAACAGAACTTCCTGTGGAGTTTTGTGAGTTGCTAATTTCTGTTTGGGCCAAGTGTTTTGATGAAAAATATGTATGGACTATGCTTCTTTCCATTGTGCGTCCAATATATCGCTATACTAATGCACTAGTCAGCTTCATCCTCTGTTTCTCCTCATCGACTGGTTAGCTTTTGCATTGGAACTTAAAACCATCGCAATTTCGCCGCATGTCATTGACAGTCTGCTTCCACTGCTCCAAACAACTGTTGATAAAGTAGTCATTCCTAGATTCTACAGGAGGCCCTTAGAAGGTTATGACAAAGTAATTGATGTCCCATCATACCTCAATGTGCTTCATATCACAGCTCTGGGTTGTATGATGGACGTGGAGCACATCACTCGGTTCTGGCGTCTTATGCGCTTAGACTTTGTGCTCTTGTGCTTGAGCCAAAACCAACCCACTGAACATTTTCATCTGATGTTGAAGATCCTTAACACGAGTATATTACGAGATACGTTTGGCAACATTGATCCAAGTAAACAATCTCTCGATGCCGTATACATCATTGATCGCCTTACATATCCACTTTTTCAAGTCCCTTTTCAGCCAACTGTTGATGTTAGACTTGGCACTGAGATATTACTCCCGTTGAGACTTGGTTGCTTGCAATTGTTAACGAGCATGACAAGAAGCCCTTTTGCTAGTGCGGCATTGGCACAGCACCAGACCACATTGGGCCGCCTTGTCTGCTTAATGAGTGATACTCTGGATACTCTTTACGACTACGGTGCCGATCATGAGTCCAGGTAAGCTATCTCTATAAGCGGGAGCCTATTGTATATATTAACTTGAATTCATTAGCAGCCTGATCATTACCCAGGCCACTCGCCTGCTATATCACCTTGTCACAAAGCATCCAAATATTAACATGCAGCAAAAGCTATCACAGATTAACGGTGGTCCACAAAAGTACCTCCTCGCACTAGCGCGCTTGAATTTCTCCGACGATGAGTTAGTGCTGGAAAGGGGCATTGCACCAGATATTCAGGGCTTAGCATTGGAGATGTTAGAACTTGCAGTGACGCCAGAGGAGGGTGATAAAATCTTCGAGGCTTTCCTTGGAACTTAATGAATATGTAGGATAAGTGTCACATTAACAAGCATCTCACAGAAACTGGCCCGCAGCTGTTCAATCGTTTCTCGTACGTTTAATGTGTGCGAAAACGCCTGTCTAATGCTCGTAAGCCATAGCTCAAAACAATGTGCAACAAATTGATTGCCTGAGCTTTTCACTATCTATGATAACAGTGCTTCAACTTGAATTTCTCTACTGTCGAAATAAAGTTGTCCTGAATCTTAAAGCTCAGCAACACGACTATTTACTACTTCCCTCGTGATTAGATCGAGTGTGTTGGCTTTGCCGTAGCAAATAATTCCGTCGCCGCGAATTCGAACCTCTTGAGGCGGCCGCCGGGCTTGTGGGATGGGCTTCACGGGTATCTGTTAGTCGATATATGGTGAAGTTCTGGGAACATTGAGAGAAACCAAGGAGTGA
>Ga0247808_10000693_pt1 | contig 16129 bp, 15 predicted proteins | sample UWRJL089202R1_FD_179914 | JGI IMG/M metagenome (GOLD analysis project Ga0247808, IMG submission 179914) | Plant litter microbial communities from Arlington Agricultural Research Station in Wisconsin, United States - UWRJ-L089-202R-1 | ecosystem: Environmental > Terrestrial > Plant litter >... | reverse complement strand
CCCACCGTTCGCTGGACAGCATACTTCGCGTTCTTCATGCACCTGTAGAGCACATCTCCTACAGGACTACTCAGGTTCCCGTATCCGACTCTGCGAGTTCTCCCGTACTGCGCTCTTCTTTATATGCCGTACAGAGCCTTTCGGGTGACTGGCTTATAGCCGAACACTTCCAGTCACATGAACATATTAGATTCATATGCGTCCCGAGCGGCGGTAAACTTGCTGGTCAAGTGGATTCTTTGGTTTCCAATGGCGTGATTCAGTCGATAACCGACACTCTGGTATCTGAAACCGGCACCGAGTACCGCCCATTCGGAGTATTGATTACTAGAACCAATGAACATGGAGCTAATGTTATCGCCTCGGCGCAGCTTGCTGATTTCGATGGAGAGGCTAAGTGGTACTCACCCTATGAACCGGAAAACGATTCGCTTGTAGGTAAGTCTCATAGAAAGTTCGGCAACCTTTTCACCACCGACACAGAGGTTGCTCAAATGGCTGGCGCACCGTATACTCAGCTTGACATAAGAAATGGATTGGAGGGGTGGTCGCTTGTAGGTGACAACAAAGATTTCGGCGCAGCAGTGGAGAGACTTACTCATACCGTGCTGCACTCTCAATCGGATCACCTGCCAGACACCATCCCCGAATTCTTCTTCAATGAAGACAAGGAAACTTAGTGAGCAAGCACGAATCAGTAGTAGACTTAGATATCAATGAATTGGCGGCTTTGCTTTTGATTCAAGGGGATGCAGGTAGGTCTGCAATCATCAGCCTTTTGGATGAGTCATTCTCTTCGCTCGGTCCTATAACAAACCTACTTGTCGAGAACGCCATGAACTCAGTAGAGCGTGTTCAGGAATACAAGGTTCCCAAGAACTTCACCGGTAAGGTGCTCGAAAACGAAAAGATTGCCCAGAAGGTTAAAGACTTGGGTATCTCTATTCTGACAGAGCGCGGTCTTTTCGAGGATGGTGAGTTCGTGAATCCGATCATCACTCCGATCTCTCAAATCCTTTCTAACCCTCACAGAATCATCCATAACGTTACGATGCTTTCTGAATACACCCGTAGCGAGTTTGTTGAAAGACTCGCCGGTCGTATGGGCGTAGAGTCAGCCGAGCTTGCTGTTCCTCATACACCACCAAACGGAATCTCATATCCAACCACGTCCTATGCAGCAACCATCATCTCCACCGAAAGGGGAGGTGTGGTTATCGCACCCAATGACTTCAACTCGATGCTATTCGACCTACAGTTGATCCCGGCGATGCCGGTGGGCGGATTTGTCAAGGAACTAATATTGGTGGCTGCTGATGTGGCTACCGACACCAAGGTTAGAAGTATTGTCTATGGAATAAAGATGCCCGGTGGCACCGAGATTAATGCAGCCGTGTTCTCCGACTTTGAGGGCAATTGGAGCGCTCCATTTGAGTCGGCAGAAGAAGACATCGAATACGTACCGCTTACCGATGAGAACGGTAACGTCATCGCTGATGAAGTTGTTATCGCGGTCAACAAAACGGATCTCTTGGAGGCTAGCGCATTGAGGGGTAAAAACGCCCTTCCGAATTTGGAGTTGGCGACAGATTACATCGCTAGACTCTCTACCGTACCTCTTGCCAAGAGGTCTTAGGAAATCGACCATATAACCGTAGAGGAAACGTTGTGACTGTAACTCCATTTAGATTGAGTGGCAATGAGTTGATCGCTCTGTTGGTCAACATTGTTCCAGAGAAGACCTTGTGGTCTTCGCTTCGCATCATGGGGCTGCTGAGTGATGTTGATGAGTACGAGAACATCTCGGACTCCTTCCCGCCATCGGAAGAGGTAGTTATCCGAGGAACACAGGCTCTCATCGACCGGAAGCTCCTAAGCGTATCCGATGGTGTCGCAACAGCAAACCCCGAGATAGAAGCAGTTGGTCTTGCATTTGCGCAGCCAAAGGCTGTCCTCACATATCAGTCGGTATCCGATGAGGTTGAGTTCACATCGGTCATCGTGGACACAGATAGCGGATATCGCGTGGTTATGGACTTTGTAAGCGGCTCAAGTTATGAAGTCACTCTGGCTCAGACCGGAGATACAGATATCACTGAGTTCTTCGCGGTTATTGCTAACGCCATAGCTTCTTCGTTCAAGACCTTCTTGTTTGACATCGCGTATTTCACTAAGTCGGATGATATCCTAACGGCTTATATTGCTTGTACTCCCAACGCACCCGAAGAGATGCTGGAGTCTCTGGGACTTCCTGCTGGCGGCTACTGGGTCATCAGCGCTGATGTTCCATTTGAGGGCGACGAGACAAAGGTATACAGGCTAGGAGACGATGACGAGGAATTCCCAATCTTCCGTAGTGAGTTCACCAGCCTAGACTCTGCCCTTAAAAACCTTCAGCTCCGATTGCTAACCGAAGTTCGGGAGAGCGAATCAGAGCTGAAGGACGTGCCGGTTGCTTAGGTTACCTGACGACCGCTGGCGTTCCTGACGGCGAAGAAGTTAGGAGTGAACTCCATGACAACCTTGTTACCCTCAAAGTGGCGAGTGAAGTCACCAACTCCAGTGATGGTGTCCATGACGCTCACCTTCTTGTAGCGAGCGCCGATGAGCTTGACGGTGGAGCGGAAGGAACCGGCGTGATCGGGCATCTCAATCTGAACAACTACCGTCTTGCCATCATCAAGCTTCTCGGTAATCTTTCCGGTGAATCGAACGCCGGACGCAGAACCAAGCATGGCAGCGATGCTCGGGTCTGAGACATACTTGCGTAGTACCATTTCGGATTCCTTTCTTAAGTCCTATAAGGACTCTATCACGAGTCGAATCTTCTGTCAACTCAGGGTGATAATCAGCTAGATACTGGGTTTCGCAACACACTTTTACTATAGCCAATAAGTTGTTTTTATCAATGTGTTAGTAACCCATTGCGCTGTCCTAGAAGGGCTGTACACTTGTGGAACACGAGGTTCCTGTAGGAACTTTAGCCAAGCCAGACTGATAAAAATGGCTTGGCTTTTGTGTCCTCATGGAGCTTAGGAGAGTGGAATGTCTGTAACAGAAATAGACGCAGACATTGCCGCTACGCCTAGCATCGTGTATTTTTCCTCCGTCTCAGAGAACACTAAAAAGTTCGTTGATAAGTTGGACATGGATGCTGTTCGTATCCCATTGAAGCGTAATGAAGAGGCACTTGTTGTCAACTCCCCTTACGTATTGGTTGTGCCCACCTATGGTGGTGAGATTGATCCAGAAACCGGAAAGGTAGAAGGTGCAGTCCCAAAGCAGGTAATCAAGTTCCTCAATGAAAAGAACAACCGCGATTTGCTGAAAGGCGTAATCGCAGCAGGAAACAGAAACTTTGGTGAAGCTTACTGCGTAGTAGGAAGCATCATCTCCGAGAAGTGTAACGTACCCACACTTTATAGGTTTGAACTAATGGGTACACCATCCGATGTAAAGCAAGTCCAAGAAGGGTTAAAGGAATTTTGGCAACAACAGCAGCAGTAGAAAAGAAAGACGGATCTTCTTTTGTAAAGAAGACTCCGATAGAGATCGATCCCAGAGTGGAGGAAATTGAGCAGTTGACCGATGGTTTGGATTATCACGCCATCAACGCAATGCTCAACCTCTACGACAAGAACGGCAAGATTCAGTTCGATATGGACAAGGTTGCGGTTCGCCGTTACTTCCTTGACCATGTAAACCAGAACACTGTCTTCTTCCATGACCTCCGCGAGAAGATTGACTATCTCATCGATGAAGACTACTACGAGGCTGAGGTCATCAACCAGTATGACTTCGCATTCATCAAGGGTCTATTCAAGCAGGCTTATGCATACAAGTTCCGCTTCCCAACCTTCGTGGGCGCGTTCAAGTATTACACCTCCTACACCCTCAAGACATGGGATGGAAGCAAGTACCTAGAGCGTTTTGAAGACCGTGTTTGTATCACAGCACTGTACCTTGCTCGTGGTGACGAGAAGCTAGCTTCTGACCTAGTAGACTCCATCATCAAGGGTGAATTCCAGCCAGCCACACCAACCATCCTCAATGCTGGTAAGAAGCAGCGCGGCGAACTTGTTTCCTGCTTCCTGCTTCGCATTGAAGACAACATGGAATCAATCTCACGTGCCATCACCTCATCGCTACAGCTTTCTAAGCGTGGCGGCGGTGTCGCTCTGAACCTCTCCAACCTCCGTGAGGCGGGTGCTCCGATCAAGAAGATCGAGAACCAGTCCAGCGGACTCATCCCGGTAATGAAGCTTCTTGAAGGCTCGTTCTCCTACGCAAACCAGCTTGGTGCGCGTCAGGGTGCCGGTGCTGTCTACCTGAACGTCCACCACCCCGACATCTTGAAGTTCCTTGACACGAAGCGTGAGAACGCTGACGAGAAAATCCGCATCAAGACGCTTTCGCTCGGTGTTGTCATTCCTGACATCACATTCGAGCTTGCTAAGAAGGGCGAGGACATGTACCTCTTCTCTCCCTACGATGTAGAGCGCATCTACGGCATCCCTTTCGCTGACATCTCCGTTAGCGAGAAGTATGACGAGATGGTTGACGACGCACGTATCAAGAAGTACAAGATCAACGCTCGTGAGTTGTTCCAGACCCTTGCTGAGCTTCAGTTCGAGTCCGGCTACCCTTACGTCATGTTCGAGGACACCGTGAACCGTGCGAACCCCATCAAGGGACGCATCAACATGTCTAACCTCTGCTCTGAGATTCTTCAGGTGAACACTCCGACTACGTACAACGCTGATGGCAGCTACGACGTGACTGGTAAGGACATCTCCTGCAACCTCGGCTCAATGAACATAGCGATGGCTATGGACTCGTCGGACTTCGGCAAGACCATCGAGACTGCGGTTCGCGCTCTCAGTGCTGTCTCAGATATGAGCGATATCGGTTCGGTACCGTCCATTGAGTACGGCAACAAGTCGTCACACGCTATCGGTCTTGGTCAGATGAACCTACACGGGTACCTCGCGCGCGAGCGTATCTACTACGGCTCAGAAGAGGGTATCGACTTCACGAACATCTACTTCTACACGGTTGCATACCATGCACTCCGCGCATCCAACAACATCTCCAAGAGCACTGGTGAGAAGTTCGGTGGGTTCGAGGACTCCAAGTACGCAACGGGAGAATACTTCGAAAAGTACATCAATTCAGAATGGAAGCCAGCAACCGAAAAGGTAGCGGGTCTGTTCGCTGAGGCGGGTATTCACATCCCGACTCAGGATGACTGGAAGAAGCTCTCGAAGTCTGTTCAGAAGCACGGAATCTACAACCAGAACCTACAGGCTGTACCGCCGACCGGCTCGATTTCGTACATCAACAACTCGACTGCATCCATCCACCCCATTGCGGCTCCTATTGAGATCCGCAAGGAGGGAAAGATTGGTCGCGTTTACTTCCCAGCGCCCCACATGACCAACGATAACGTTGAGTTCTATCAGGATGCTTACGAGATTGGCTACGAGAAGATCATCGACACCTATGCCGCCGCAACGCAGCACGTTGATCAGGGACTCTCACTGACGTTGTTCTTCATGGACACCGCCACCACTCGTGACATCAACAAGGCTCAGATTTACGCATGGAAGAAGGGTATCAAGACCCTCTACTACATCCGTCTGCGCCAGCTTGCGCTAGAAGGAACAGAGGTCGAGGGCTGCGTTTCCTGCGCACTCTAAATCAGTTCTAAAAACGAGAGCGTTCGTACTCCTAAATGGTTGTGCGAACGCTCTCGTGACTGTAGGATAACCCTACTCTCAAACATACAAAACCAACCACAGAGTATACGAAACAAGGAGTAAGACATGACTGATGAAGGACTAGTTGAAGCTATCAACTGGAACCGAATCGAAGACGACAAGGACGTGGAGGTCTGGAACAGACTCACCTCGAACTTCTGGCTTCCCGAGAAGGTGCCGATTTCCAATGACCTGCAATCGTGGGCAAACTTCACGCCGGAAGAGAAGACGCTCACTATGCGCGTATTCACCGGTCTGACGCTGCTTGATACCGTGCAGGCAACCGTAGGAGCAATTGCTCTTATTCCCGACTCCATCACGCCTCACGAGGCTGCTGTGTACACCAACATCGCGTTTATGGAGTCCGTACACGCGAAGAGCTATTCGGCAATCTTCTCCACTCTAGCTTCCACGCCAGAGATTGAGGATGCTTTCCGCTGGTCGCGCGAGAACCCCTACCTTCAGAAGAAGGAAGCTATCGTCCTCAAGTATTACCGTGGGGATGACCCGCTGAAGCGCAAGGTCGCATCCACTCTTCTAGAGTCGTTCCTATTCTACTCGGGTTTCTACCTTCCGATGTACTGGTCAAGCCGCGCCAAGCTCACCAACACCGCAGACATGATTCGCCTCATCATCCGCGATGAGGCTGTTCACGGTTATTACATAGGATACAAGTTCCAGAAGGGTTTGGAGAAGCTCTCCGAGCAGGAGCGCGAGGACATCAAGGACTACACCTACGAGATGCTTCAGGAGCTTTATGACAACGAGGTTCGCTACACCGCTGACCTCTATGATGGTCTTGGACTGACTGAGGATGTCAAGAAGTTCCTCCACTACAACGCTAACAAGGCACTCAACAACCTTGGGTACGAGGCGCTGTTCACCACTGGAACCGATGTCAACCCGGCTATCCTTTCGTCTCTATCACCGAACGCAGACGAGAACCACGACTTCTTCTCGGGGTCTGGCTCTTCCTATGTTATCGGTAAGGCTGTCGCAACCGACGATGACGACTGGGACTTCTAGCAGAATAAGTTGAATCAGAAAGGGCGAGGGATTGAGATCCCTCGCCCTTTCTATTTGTGTAGCGATGTCTTAAAAGAAGAACCGCCCTCGTTATATTTCAGAGGGCGGTTCTTCTTAGTTTTGTTAGCTCGGCTGCGAGTCAAATCCGATAGGTGCCGCTCCGATAATAAGGCGGTCATCATATTCTGGGAAGCGCTGCGCTAGCTCTATGAGATTCAATGCGTGGTGAGTGATATGAGTGCTATTCAAGTGACCTGAAACAGGGTTGATATTCTCTCCTGCCCAGAACCTCAGCGCGTACTCCTGTAGCTTCGCGTAGTCGTCGCTCCAAGCGTTACCCTTATTGGTTACGGGCGTTCCTTGATCCTCACCATAGAAACGAGCCAACTCTGCTAGTGGGCGCAATGGGATTAGATCGAATCGAGGCTCTGGGTTACTCTTGGGTCGCTTAATGAGATCAACGTGCTTGGCGGGATACTCAATTGACTCGATAACACCGACCTCGAAGCCATGTTGAACAGCATCCGGCGCTACCGGTCTATTATCGAAGCGCTGGAATGTGTAGAAAAATTCAGTAAGAGCGAAGCCATGCCAAGCGGCGGAAGCCATATGACTAACGCCCATCTCTAGGTCGATGTCTTCACCTGACCAGAAAAGATTAGAGTGTCGTTGGAAGCTGGCGTATGACTTCGCCCATTCGTACCCTCGACGGAAGTTATGGTCGGCATACTTTCGCGCACCAACGCCGTATAGCTTTGCTAGCTCGGTGAGAGCATTGGGCGGGATCTTGTCATAGGCTTGCACCTTGACACCTTTTTGTCCACCTGTAGATGATACTGAACGAACTTCTGCCATTGCGATACTCTCCTAAATCTTCGTGAAGTCTACAACGCTCATCAGTAACAATCAATAGAGAAAGACAAGAACTTTCTAGGTGTCAGATGCGCGTGGGATAGTAGTAATACGAAAGGTAAGTAGATGTCCGCAAATATCGTTCAGCCAGCTAGCAGAGCCGGTTTGGTGCTCACCCCTACCGTAGATAAGAACGGTCGTCAAACTCACGTTTGGCGCAAGCCGAATGACCTCGCAAATTCGCAACTTAGCAGAATAGCTTTCGCTCCCAGTACCGTATCCGCCGCGCAGTTCTATTCGTTGGGCTTCGACCCTCGCAGCGTAAAGACCTCGCCTTGGGGCAAGATTACCAACATGGAAGAGATTCACCCCGGAGTCTATATTGTCGAAGCCGAGGACGGCAAGGGCGCTTTCCTTTCACCCGCCAGACAAGAAGAGATTGACCCTCGATGGAACGTTGGCGAGGACGGTTTCTTTTCTAATGAGAATGCAGGATGGGCTGTCATTCCGTATACCTTCCCCGAAGAGTTTGGCGAGGAAGCCTCTCGCCAAGCCGAGGACTACCTTCGTGACTATCGACCACACGAATACATGGATATTACGGGCGAGATTGTTCTTGAAGAAGACTCTGTGGTTCTTTCGGGTGAAGCCTTCGACAAGGCGCACGAGGGGGAGTTTGCTGCAACGTCTATGGAGGACGGAGTTCTACCTGATGAAGTTATTGTTACAGCGAGTAGGATCGGTGATGACGGAGAAGATGCTGAGTTCATCGTATCGCGTAAAGAGATAGAGGATGATGGTGAGCTACCGAAGGGGCACAGAAAGCTCATCGATGAAGAGAAGCACCCTCGTACCAACGACGAGATAGAAGCGCTGAAGCGAGAACTAAAGGAAGCGATCAAGCTAGCTTTGGTGTCTCGATACCCGAGGTCACGCTACCTTATCTCCACTTATTACGTTACAAAGGCTACTCTGAAGGGCGCTAACAAAGTGCGTTCCGAGGACGATGAAGATGAGAACATCAGCAAGGACTGGGGACTTCGCGGCGCTATGGGCGGCTTTATGAGCCAGCTTATTACCGAGATTTCAAATTCTCCGAAGTATCCGCGTGATGTAGATGCGGAATATGCCAGAGAGGTCAGGCGTTATCACCGTCGTCAGCGCACACGAGGATGGGTCGCTAAAATTGTTGGGTAAATGGGTTTGACATCCTAGCAACTTCTATGGTACCTTTCTTATGTCAGTCAGTTGAATAAGAAAGAGGAAACTAATGGGAAGCATCATTACCGGTGGTAGCAACTACCGTCGTCTCACCAATGAGCAGCGCGAGTTCTACGACATTATCTCGGTTCGCGCTATGTCCGCCAACGTTGGCGCACCCTACCTCCGTTCACAGATTGTCTCCCTCTACCCCGTTGCGGTAGAGAACATCCCCGGATTCACGTTCGCTATCGACAAGCGTGGACGTATGTACATCAACTTCGAGGAAGTTATGAAGAAGCCCGTCGCGTGGGGTGCCGGTGGCATCGTCCACGAGTGCTGGCACCTTCTGCTCGAACACTTCAACCGTCGCCAGCCTGAGCACAACATTGAGGACTTCTGGGCTTGGGCAACCGACATGGAGATCAACCAGAATCTTCCCGAAGAGTCCAAGAAGGTCATGCAGAACGAGATTTACTTCCCGAGCAGCTTCAACTTCCCTGACGGCTTGACCGCTGAGGACTACTACAACCTGCTTCTCGAAGAGGCTAAGAAGCAGCAGGGCGGTGGCGGTAAGGGTGACCCCGACGAGGATGAAGATTCCGATGGTGAGGGTGGTGAAGGCTCCGGTGACGGTTCTGAGGGCGAAGGCTCTGAGGGCAATGGCAACGGTAAGGGCAAGTCCAAGTCAGGTAACGGCAAGGGAACCGGCACCGAGCGCGGCAAGAGCGGATTCAACAAGCCGTTCGATTCCAAGATGGACGACTGTGGCTCCGCGCAGCACGGCAACTCTGACCCCAACGAGGCTTCCAAGGCTGACGCTCCCGAGCGTAGCGAAATGGATCACCAGTACACCCGTAACGAGGTTGCGAAGAGCATCCAGCGCGCCGAGGCTAACAGCAAGAACAACAGCCAGCGTGGTACCGGAATCGGCACTGTTCCCGCTTTCGCCTCGCAGTGGGCTAAGGAAATCCTTACACCTCCGAAGGTGCGTTGGCAGTCGGTTCTTCGCGGCGAGTACGCTCAGCAGCAGCGTCGCGCTAAGATGGGTCGTACCCACTCCAACCCGCGTCGCCCCGGTCGAGTGCAGCCTGTCGATGACATCATGTTCCCGAAGCGCAAGGCACACCGAATCAATGTCGGTATCGCTTTCGACTCGTCAGGTTCAAACTTCGATGACCTCAAGTACGTTCTGGGCGAGGTTCACGAAATCATCCGCCGTGGTGGTGTGGACGCTGTTTTCGCTTTCTCGGTTGACGCTGACGTGAAGGATGTCAAGCGCATCCGTCGAATCACCGAGGTAGAGTTCAAGGGTGGTGGTGGTACGGACATGCGTGTCGCATTCACCAAGCTTGCAGAAATGAAGGTTGATGTTGGCATCATCCTGACTGACTGCGAGACTCCGTGGCCAGACGCTCCGCTCGAAACCAAGACCAAGTTCATCGTGGCTGGAATGATCAGCCGTGAGTCTGCGCGTCAGTCGTTCGAGTCCATGCCCGACTTCCTTCGCAAGGTCGAGATTGACCTCACGAAAGATTCCAAGAAATAAATTTGACAAGCGGGTCAATACCCGTTAGTCTATAAATGTCAGTCAAACTAATTATCACGAAAGAGAGATAAATCACAATGAGCAACGCAACCGCAACTCTTGCATCCGCCACCGAAATGAGCAACCCCGACGCTTTCACCAAGCCCGGTACGTGGCTCCCGACTTCTGACGATGCCATTGCGCAGCAGGCACTCATCGAGTGCTTCCTGTCGGCTGGTCAGCCCATCATCCTCTGGGGCGCTCCCGGTGCCGGTAAGACCCAGACCGTGTTCGCCATTGCGCGCAAGCTCGGTTACAAGGTCATCGTCGTCATCGGTTCGCGCAAGGAGCCTACCTTCCTCGAAGGTATCCCGATTGTCGTCCGCGAGAACGCAGACGGTGAACGACTCCCCCGACCGACCACGAAGAACGCCCTTCCTGACTGGTTCGAGGCAGCAATGGCTCACCCCAAGACCATCATCTTCTGGGACGAGATCGGCTCTATCCCCGAGGACGTTCAGGCAGCAATGCTCTCCGTCATCGAAGAGCGCGAGATTGATGGTGTCAAGCTTCCCGATGAGGTTCGCTTTATCGCCGCTGGTAACGACATTGATCAGGCTGCTAACGGACAGTACCTTGCTCCGCCGTTCGCCAACCGTTTCGGTCACCACAAGTTCAACCTCCCCGACATGGACTGGGTGGACGGTTTCCGCCAGAACTTCGGTCAGGACTCGTCCGACCGTCTGCTCGAAGAGCTTGCTCGTCTGAGCGGTTACCTCTACACCAACCACACGGCTATCTCCCCCAAGGTCGATGCCAACCCCGAGGTTTCCGGCAAGGCATGGGCTTCGCGTCGTACTTGGACGAAGCTCGCCACCGTTCTCTCGCACACCGACCCCAAGGATCGTCTCGTCCGCGACTCGGCTATCGCCGCGCTCGTTGGTCTTGATCAGGGTGGTGCGTTCAAGTCGTGGGATGCCGCGCTCAACTTCCCGGCGATTGACGTGCTGCTCGGCATGGCTAAGGACAAGAACCACGATTGGGGTCAGTACGACACCGACAAGGTTTACGCCATGCTCGCCTACGCGCTCAACTTCCTCAAGCAGGACAACTTCGAGGATGTCATCGACTTCTTCGTCGCTGTCGCTGAGAAGCATCAGGCGGTCGGGTTCGTCATGTCCGGTCAGCTTGCTGGTCGCGTCACGACCCTGTTCAACACCACCGTTGACCAGCTTCCGAAGGAAGTCTTTGCGCAGCTTGGCAAGCTGAGCGCGTCCTACAAGCGCACTCAGGTTGCCGCTGGCGGTCGCTAAATAATTCGGAACCCGCGTACTCTTTCGCGGGTTCCGAAGAGTGGGTGACCACTGACTGACATCTAATGTCACCCCAAGGCGGGGCGCGAGTAGGTACTTATGGATAGTAACCACCGCGCTCCGCCCCTCTTTTTGATGAAAGGTATGTGATGATTACCATACGAAACGGCTACATAGAGATTCCCCTACCGCACCTCGATACGGTAGTTCAGACCATTCGTGCTTCGGTCTACCCTAAGTCAGAGAAAATCTCTTTGGAAATGAGCTTTCGAAAAAGCGGGTTGTACGACCTTCTGAAAGGCAAGAAGGCTCATGTTACAAGTTCTCACGAGGATGCGCTCCTTCTCTTCAATCTCTGGACAAATCGACCCGACTACCTTTCGTACTGTGTCGCTAATAACGACGGAGAATCAAATGTCTTGCGTATGAGGGCTACCTCCGCAACGAAGCAGAAGGCAGACCGTTTTGCTCTAGATTTCTTTACCGAGCGCCACTCCATATTTGATAAGAACGCCGAGATAGTAGGTGGAATGATAGATGCACTCGGATACAGTGTCGCAGTCGCCGTGTACTTCGGTACATACAACAGACCTCTTTCCGGCAGAGATATCATCAATGCAAAAATTCTTAGCCTGACACCTGATGAAGTATTCAACTACAAGATGAAGGGTCGCACTATCACTAATGCGGCTGGTATCAAAGATGAATACCTCGCTATCAAGAATGCTACCAATTCGCTTGAATCAGTAATGTTCGCCGCTGCTAACGTTCCATCACGTCTAGCTATCAAGGTCATAGAGAACGACCTGAGCTTTGACAGCTTTATGGAGATAATGCAAGAGGGCGATTCCACAAAAACCCTTGAACTGATATTCGAGCACAAATTAGATCCGTTCCTAGTTAAAGCACTCAAGGACGCTGAGAGCCTCGGCTACTCAACTGAGGGCGGAGTGTCTCTGGGTCTTGCTTTTGCCGCCTAGCACTCGCCCTAAGTTGTCAGTGGTAAGTGACATCATTAGGATATGCGCAGCAACGATGCGCTAGATAAACAAGGAGCGTTCTACCATGAACACGGTTGCCCAAAAGTGCAAGAAATGCAATAAGCCCACACTCGACCCAACCGGATTGTGCCACCTCCATCGCGTTTCGGGTAGCGTTACAACTACTGGTGGGCGCACGGTTCCTACCATCAAATCAGGCTCGCCGGTCGAGGAAAAGACTGCTGGTTGGCTAGTCAACGAAACAGGTATCGACATTTCTAGCTACTCGGTGAAGAATGCGCTGAGCGAGCTTGAGGAAAACGAGCAGTTCGCCCAGTGGATGAGGGCGCGTGTAACTGTCAGGGCTATTGAGTCGGTGTACACGCAAAAGGGTGCCGAATCAGCTAGCTCATATGCAAAAAAGGCTGACGACACATCTCTCGCTCTCATATGGGAGCGTATGAATGGCAGCAACATGTCCGAGTTCTTCGATGATGGTATGCGAGACTCATTCATCAATATAGTTCGTCAGGAAGTCGAAGATCGTGTAGATAGCGGCAATTTTGCACCGCTTGATATCTCTGGTTATGTGCAGTCTTTACATGCCGGGGCGGAGCCTCACGGGTCGGCAACCTTCTTCTAAAAACAGTCTCAAACTGGGGTATCAATCGATATCCGTAATTGACAATACCTGCATCACTCTCTGATAGCATAAAGCCGCTTAGCAGGTATCGCTCGAAGAACGGGATTGACCAAATGACGACCCAAACAGCACATGTTTTACCAGAAGAGGTATCTTCATTCCTTCGGAATGTTCACCTTAATAGCAGCACAGAAACCGCTAACTACTATTTCAAGGTAGCCGCCCGGTCAGGCTGGTCGCTGCGCAAAATAGGCTCAGCAGTGGGCTTTTCTGCGGAGGCTATTCGAAATAGAATCAAAGAACTAGAACTTGATGACAAGCACGCCGTAAAAGGCGCACCATCTTTTCCTACATACCAGCCAGAACCAAGACCGAAGCCTGAGCCGAAGCCCAAAGCGCGACGCTACGTAATCCCCAAGGACGTATCAAAGAAGATGTCCAGTCTGCGAGTCCTAGCGGCTCAGGTGAGCAGGAACACCCCATCTGACGCACCATCCAGAATGGCGAGTGAGCATCTTGCCAGCCTTATGAATATTGAGAAGAACAACGGCGCAACTTATCAGGAGATCGCAACCGCAACAGGTCTTTCTTCATGGGCTGCTGTCAAATTCAGATTAGGAAGACATGGATACATCGACCTACCGCCTTCGATGGAGCATGAAAGAATCCAAGGCTGACGAAAGATAACCTCGATGATAGGTTGTAGTAATCTTTCGTGTCAGAGGTTTCGTAGTACACTTGCGTAAGGGTAGGAACAGATTTCCTTGTTCTGTTATGGAGGTTACGAAATGTCACAGATGCAATTTGCAGTCAAGTGCCAGCTTTGTCGCCACATGACAAAGGATGCTTCGGGAAGATGCCCCGACCACCGCAATATCAATGGCTCAGCGGTTCGTCACCTAGCCTTCGGCGGCGGTCTTACGCCCAAGTCGGAAACACCCGATGATGGCAACCTGTACATCCTTGCTGGCTCCATTCAGGAGGACATCTCGACTGGTGTTGTATACGAGCTAGACATCACTGACGGCTATGGTGAAGAATTCGATGAGATATCTTCCATAACCGATGCAGCCAAGCCGAATGACGGGATGCTAGCTTTCAGCACAAAGGGGGGTACCACCATATTCTTCCTTCCAGAAGAGTATGTGGATGTTCGGCTAAAGCAAGCCGACGCGCTAGTCTAGAGAAGACCCAGTAGAAGCGACAAAACGACCAGTACGGGGAAGGCTATAATCCCTACTGCGAAGTAGGTCATGTAGCGCGTTCCGAATCTACGCGGAGGTTTGCCCTCTTTGTTGTCAACGAGCTTCACTACGCTTCCGGTGCGGAAGATTCTAAATTTCTCTACCTCATTGATTCCAGCGGGTCTATACCCAATGAGGTTATCCGCCCTAGCGTCATGCTGTAAATCGAACGTGTCTATCTTGGGGAACTGTCGCGGGAACCAAAGTACCGTTGCTTTCAACATTCCAAAGAAGTCGCTAGCTCCGCTTTTGCTGCCTTCGATGATATCCTTAACCTCATCGTCAAAGGTCTTGCCATCCTCGCGGCTAAGAAGAATTTCCCTAATGGTTTTGTGCGATCCGTCAGGATGCTTCGTTATCTGCTCGCGCCAGTTGCGACCGTCAGAAACCTTCACTTTCTTCTTGGTCTTCTCTGTGCGCTTGGTGTCTAGGATAACCACCCTGCCGCTCCAATGGATCTGACCAGAGGTGTCGATGAAGAATGGTTGTTTGTCATAGTCAAGGCGACCGGATGCGACAGACTGAACCACAACATGCACAACAGCACCATCGGCGTTTCTTACCGTAACACCATCGTTCGGCTGTAGTTCTGGAATGCTATAAGGCATATTAGACTCCGGTTCAGTCAAACAGCGAGTTGAGGCTGCTGCTTGTTTTGTCCACACTATCATCTGAACTTGACTTTACAGTCAAGTCGTAGGCGATCTTTTCGAACTCAGCAGCGTCCATAACCTTGACTCCGAGTGCTGCCGCCTTCTGTAGCTTAGAACCGGCTTCCTCACCCGCGACAACCAAATCGGTTGTCTTGCTTACGCCAGACTGAACAACGGCACCGAGGCGCTTTGCTTGATCTGCCGCCTCGGTACGACCGAAGGTGGGGAACTTACCGGTCATAACTAGGTTGAGTCCGATGAAGGGGCTGGCATCGGGAACCTGAATGCGCTCGGCTTCGACTGGCTTGTAGCCATAACGAATGTATAGCTCTCGTTCCGTCCTCTCGATACGTTCCTGAGCGGCAATAACGCTCTTAGCCTTCGTGCCACCGAATCGCGGGATCGTCATAAGCTCAGGCTCGGTTGCCCTTGCGATACCCCCGAGGGTGTGGAACCTCTCTGCAAGCTGAGTAGCGGTAGATAGTGAAGCGCGAGCAATTCCGAGGGCGGCGAACCACTTTGCGACAGTAGCTCCCTTGACTGCATCGTTGATTGCCTTGACAGCCTTGTTAGCTGAAACGGTGCCCTGTCTTTCTAGGTCTGTAATCTGCTGCGGCGTTACCCCTAGCATGTCAACCAAGTCCTTGACCACACCAGCCTCTACCAGCTTACCTACAAGACTGGAAGAAACGCCTAGTACACCAAGCTGACCAAGACCGTAGGTGATGATCGTAACTGGATCGCAGTTTCCTACGGTGCAGACGATATCCTTGTTCTTGATGACGATAGGCTCGCCACAGGTCGGACATGCAGTAGGAACCTCGATGTCTACCGAGTTCTCGGCGTGGTCGCCATTACGACCGACAACATAAGGGATGACCTCGTTGCTGCGCTTGATATCAATGGTGTCACCAATCTTGATATCCATTTC
>Ga0247808_10000692_pt1 | contig 16130 bp, 14 predicted proteins | sample UWRJL089202R1_FD_179914 | JGI IMG/M metagenome (GOLD analysis project Ga0247808, IMG submission 179914) | Plant litter microbial communities from Arlington Agricultural Research Station in Wisconsin, United States - UWRJ-L089-202R-1 | ecosystem: Environmental > Terrestrial > Plant litter >... | reverse complement strand
TCATCAATTCTTCAAGCAACGAATACACACTTGTACATATATCCTAATAACACTTCATACGCCCCCTATCAACCCTAAACTAGACAAGATGGGATTCAAAGAAGGTATGTTTTACTCGATTATACCTCCCCTTCGTCTTAGATCTCCTTGGAAACAGCTTGCCATTGAGTTTGCATCTGCCTCACTTCTTCATCAAGAGTTGATACAGCTACCCAGCTGTTGATGAAGTATGCATCAGCAAAAGCCTAGAATATCTAGAGTGTTTGGTGGCTATTGAACCAAGGGGCAAATTTCCAGGCGCCAACCAGGTTACTTGCTTCGACTTATGGCCCCATCGCATTTCAAGATCTTTTGGCATCCATCTTTTTGGCTTAGGAGAGCTGGATACTTGATGAATATTGTGCCAGAGTAGAGGAATATCTTTGTCACTTGACTCATGTCCTCATGCCTTGCGCCTAATGCATTTTGCGCGACCTTGCTAGACAACCAAAGCTAATAGAAGATCAATAGGAGACGCAAAGAAGGGTGCCAACCTCTTCAAGACCCGATGTGCCCAATGCCACACCCTTGGTGAGGGAGAGGCAAACAAGATCGGTCCTAACTTGCACGGTCTTTTTGGACGAAAGACTGGATCAGTTGATGGCTTCTCCTACACCGATGCCAACAAGGCAAAGGGTATCACTTGGAACAACGACACTCTGGTAAAGACTTATAATTATACTACAACTCAAGAGCAGTTTCTGACATCTCCTTTAGTTCGAGTACCTTGAGAACCCAAAGAAGTACATTCCCGGTACAAAGATGGCATTCGGTGGACTCAAGAAGGACAAGGATCGCAACGATCTGATCACGTACGGACTCTCACCCATGCCAGATTTCACTTATAAGCTAACAAAATACCAGTCATCTCAAGGAGGCTACCGCATAGATGTGGCGAACGATTGTATGATACATAGACAAACTGTACTTTAGGTTAGACTGCATAAGGGTTAGCATTCAGACCATAATCAAGATCTCCTCTTATTTGAAACACCGGAGGATACGGCGTTTTTGACCTGTAGTTCAATCATAGTAACAATAGAAATTAAACCCTATTTGACCAGAACCTGCCCGTATATACATAGGCTGCTGCATTTCAACTTCGAGCACTTTCTTTCCCCTACTTACGTATACTTGTCAGACAGCATCCCCTTCTTGCTGCGCGACATACAAGTCACTGATACTGCTTTTGCGACATTGTTAGCAACTGTATGTTCTCGAAGCTTTTATAGATTGTATTTGGGCTATTGGTAAGACGAACAAACTTCTTGCTTCGAGTGGCCGCCTATACAAATGCTAGTTTTAGTGATTGTAGTAGGGAAAAGTGAGAAGAGCATAATAAGAGGTAATAAGCCTGCCATAAATTCATATCATTAAAATGTCTAATGTATCTAATATGACTACATGCCCCGAGCTTGCAATCTACGATACTTCTCAGCATCTTTATCTTTGACACTAGGCTTCACAGTCTCCAATGCCTTCTGCCAATCTGCCATCTGTATTCTCAGATCAAGAGAATCCATTGGACCTGAAGCACTATCTCTCTTCAAAGCTTCACGGCCTGCAGCAACACGCAGATTCTCTAAATCTGCACCACTAAAATCTTTGCATTTAGCATCCTTTGCCACGATTTCAAGAGCATCGACTTCTTCTTTCGTAGCATCCGGTAGCGCTTTTCGGTAGAGAGCCTTTAGGACCTCGACACGGCCATCAGCGTTGGGGAGATCAACAAAGACGGAACTTCCTAAGCGACCCGGTCGTAGCATTGCTGGATCGATCATGTCGGGTCTATTGGTGGCTGCGACTACGTAAATCCCTGCTCTGTTGCTTAAACCGTCAAGCTCAGTAAGAAGAGTATTGACGACCTTGCTACTAGCTTCGGACAAGGAATCCTCTCTTTTCGGTACTAAAGCATCTAACTCATCAAAGAAGAGGATGCATGGAACCGAAGACCTCGCTCGTTCAAATACTTGACGAACTGCTCGTTCTGACTCTCCGACATATTTGTTGAGAAGTTCTGGCCCCTTGATGGAAATAAAGTTCGCTTTGGATTCATTGGCAACAGCTTTCGCAAGCAGAGTTTTCCCGCACCCAGGTGGACCCCAGAGCAGAACTCCTGTTGGAGCTGTTATACCAACTCGAGCGAAGGATGCTGGTCTCCTGATGGGTTCTACGATTGCCATTTCAAGTTGTTCTCGTACTTTATGTAGTGCACCGATGTGTGCCCAGGTAGTATCTGGAATTGTCGCAAATCCCTCACGCTTTGCAGATGGTTGGACTTTCGGAACGGCTGCTAGGAAATCGTCGTAAGTGACAGAGAAATCGTCAGCAGGGAGTTCTTTGTGAACATTTGCTACAAGTGCATCCAATCTAGCAAGTGCTGGCGAAGGCTGTGGTACTGAAACTTCAGCGTCAATATCCATCTCTGTATCGCTGGGTTGAGTCAAGACAACCATCATACGCTTCATTGCCAAAGTTCCAGCGACAGAAACCACATCATTCAGATCAGCCCCCACAAAGCCGGGAGTAAGCTTTGCTAAATTGGCGTAATCGAAAGTATCAGCCAGCACTAACTTCTGCGTGAGTGCTCTAAGAATCTTCTCGCGTGCCTGCTCATTTGGAACACCCAGGTTGATTTCCTTATTGAATCGACCAGCTCTTCGGAGAGCGGCATCCAAGCTGTCGGGACGATTGGTAGCTGCTATTATAATGACTGGCTTACCGCCTGTTTTTTCCAACGCCATATCATCCATACAAGTAAGCATTTGTGCTACTATACGCTTTTCCATTTCTCTTTGAGCGCTTTCTCGCTTGCCCATAATCACATCAATCTCGTCAATGAAAACGAGGCAAGGAGCCATCCGTTTTGCCTCCTCAAACAAGTCTCTTATCTTTTTCTCCGATTCTCCAGACATACCTGCTACCAGTGAAGGTGCAGACACTGGTATATACGATACTCCTAGTTTTGCTGCAAATGCATTTGCGATCATGGTCTTTCCGCAGCCTGGAGGACCATGCAACAAGACTCCACGCGGTGGCTGCACTCCCTTGAGTATATATGCTTCGGGATATAGCATTGGCATAGCAACAGTCTCACTGAGCTCATCAATGACCTCTTCGACTCCTCCAAGATCAGCCAGGGAAATATCCGTTGGTGGTGATCTATCAACCTCTTTCCTCAACTCTTTTTCAACTTTCCTCTTCTTTTTAGGCGCTTCACCATTGGTTTGTCTCTCTCCTTTCGATGGAGAATCAGCCACTTCAGCCCGCATACTTTCAGTAGGTAATCCTGGATTACTGGCGGCGTCGATAGGAGCTGTATGTGCAACAGGGCTTGATACTACCAATGTATTTGGTTTGGCCCAGGCTCGTGTGATACTCTTATTGATGATGTTGTTCTCCTACCACTGATCAGAAACTTTGCCGAAAACAAAGGGCTAAAAAATTACCTTCAATGGGGGATTCGATTCCTCTATTCCATCAAAATCGCCTTCAAGCGACTCATCGTCATCCTGCTCTTCTTTCATGACCATAAGTACCCTGTCAATTGAATCCTCTAGCAGCTTTTTGCTTCGACGTTTCAGGCTTGAGTTTGAGCGCTTGATGTCTTCGTAAACGGTCGAAATTGTAAGACGTTTTCCACCATTTTCAACTTGTTCGTCTGCAAGTTTTCGGACTATTTGGTATATCTGGATAGAAGTCCAATCAGAGTCTGAGTTTTAAGATACAAAACATTTCACTTTACCTCTCTATCCAGACCTTGAGTCAGACTTGGTCTAGAGCCCCTAGGTCTAATCATACTTGAAGCTCATTAATAACCCAGGTGTTTTTCCAAGTTGTCGCAATACTTGGCTTGACCTTCTGAAAAAATTATGGCAGCCTCGGCTCTTATCGCACTAGCGCCACTCCTTATCGGTATAGCGACGTCAACCCCATTACTCGCGTGCTAGAAACCAAGTAGGTAGGTTACTCTGTACAGCGCCGGAATGCCCTCGATTCCTTTCGGTGTCTGTCATAGTCTCCATCGATCACCATGGGGAACTCTTCCAGTGCCCACAAGATATCTGCCCAAGATAAGTATGATGCCGATGCTACCCTCAATGAAGAGGAGAAAGTAACAAATGCAGGGCGATCCTAGACATGAAGAACCAAAGAGATAAACTACACCAATATCAGCGTCGAATCACTGTTTTAACCGACCGGGAGACTGCTATTGCAAAAGAAATGCTAGCAAAAGGCGACAAACCTAAAGCCAAACTAGCCCTACGGCGCAAGAAATACCAGGAGTCACTACTCACAAAGACCGACGCCCAACTTGAACAACTAGAGAAATTGACCAGCAGTGTGGAGTTTGCGCTGGTACAAAAGGATGTGGTCTTTGGCCTACAACAGGGGACAAATGTGCTGCAGGAAATACATAAGGAAATGGGAGGATTAGATCATGTTGAAAAGTTAATGGGTGAAACCTCAGAGGCCATTGCATATCAGCAGGTATGTGTATCAAGCACTACGGTATTTTGAGTAAAGACTGATGATCTGTAGGAGGTTAGCGATATGCTAGGGGGGAGAATATCAAACCAGGATGAGGATGAAGTAGAAGATGAGCTTGATGCTCTCGAAGCGGAACTCACAGGCGTGCCTATGCCAAATGTGCCTACAACAGAATTAACGACTGAAGAGAGAGAGAAAAGAGGGAAGGATAGAGCCGAGGCAAGACAGATCGCGAGGGAAGAGCACCGGGAGGCTATTTTGGCTTAATGCTCCGATTTATGACAGAAAGAGTTTATGATACCTATCAATACCCCAGCATGGAATATATCTTGTGTATCAATGAGTAAATCAACATTATATAATTACACTGATTCGTATGATACCCAGCTTAGAATGTTGTTTTTTGTGGGAAGCCTTAATTCATAAAAACTGTCAATATCGTAAGGGCTACTTTGAAATGGGATAATGTATAAAGCAGTATTGTCTTTCTTGACATAGTCTCGTATCATTTATAATAAGCGCCTGCTTCATCGCTCATTTTGATAGGCCTAAGCAAGCTTCGATCCTTCCAAACCACCCCGCTCCAGTCATCCTCAAAATCCCAGCTGTCTTCCCTGGCAAAAGCCGCCATTCTGCCAAATCTATCATAGATGGAGAACTGCTTGGTATCACAAATGTATACTAGAAATTTCCAACTATACAACTAGCAGTCGTCAAAATGCTTTATCCAAGCTGACATCAACTCAACTCAGCAGTCAGGAATTCACGGGATGGGATTTCAAAGCTCCATATTATAGGTATTCAGAGTGCCAAAATACACCCAACGTGGATTGAAATATGATATTAACAGATGAAAAGTCATCCTCAACTCCAAAGTTATGCAGTTACTCCATCGCTATGTATGATGCCATGTAGAACGTTCTTACGCCTGGGTAATAAAACATGCTCATTCTACGTAAGTGTAGACCTAACAAATAATCCGTACAGACTCCGGTTTGAGCGGAAGAATTAAATCCTCACTCACAGGAAGATGAATTCGTGAAGAATTCTGATATACTACCGCTAGTCAAGAACAATAACTTCTCGTACTGGATTTTGAGGCGTCGAGAGTGATTGGGTGGTGGGGGGTGGTCGCTGTTGCGGTCGTTGTCTTAAAGGTAATGGCGATTCAATAATTTGACGTCGAATAACTCGACCTTCTTGGTCGTAGAAAACAGATTCACGAGATACCTCAGGGCGATACCTAAGACTTATCAATCAGTGTACCGCTGTGTTTCAAAAACGTAGAATATTGATATGGAAGATGCCAGAGCTAAAGCAAACGATTGGTACAATAACTTACAAAGGTCTTTCAACAGGACGGGGAGACATATCTTGCGCACGCCGAAGGGTGATGAAGGATTCACCTGATTGATCTTCAGATCGGGAACGTGCTGTGCCATGTGCGATATGATCCCCATAAGCATTAATAGGAAACGAAACTGAGGCATCTCTACCTCGTATTGGAGGTGGAACGACCCGATGTTCATGGTGCTCATGCTGAAAGACTTCTGAACCAACTAAGGGTCGAATAGTGCCAGGATTATTGGTATATCGCGAAGGCTCTGTGAACACTCTTTGCCTGTCTCTATGACTGTCTACAGCCGTCATAGACCTTGCAGGTTCGAGTACACGAGTCTTAGTGGCACCCTCCTCGTACCTGCGACTGTTATCCCGAGAGTTTTGTACGAAGTAAAAATTATTTGATGGTGCAGTTTCATAAACTGGGAATCTCTGCTGCGGCTGAGAAATAAAATCTCTAGAATGAACAGATGATGACACAGGAAGCTCTGGTTGCCTCACAATGTTTGGCATATCATCATGAATAACACGACGACGTTTTACTTCAGGGCTGTCTTCGATGATTATAACCTGACGAGGTGGTGCTGGCGGGAGCAATTGATGTTGGGAGTACGCATCCTGCTGAGGACCACTGAGGCCGAACTTACGCCGCTCATTTGACTCATCGCTTGATGTTTCAATCGATGGAACGAGCATATCCTTTAGCCCTAGACTGGGAGAACCTCTTACGACTTCTGGTTGCCTTTGCTCTCTCCCAATATACGTGGGTATCCCACGGGGTGACCGTGCCTCTCTATAATGTACGAGATGTTCAGTGCGGGGCGCCCAATCCAATACATCTCTTCGCTCAAGGAGCCCTCTAGATAGTGGTTGTTGCTGAGAATAGTTTGTGCGTATAGGCTGTAAAGAACCTCGTGATGCAGGTCGAATCATGTAACGGCTACTTAGAGATTCCGTGTCAGTACTTCTCTTTTGAAAGCAATTGGGCATTCAATGGTTAAAGCATCAATGCCTGGAGTTCTGTCACATACTCTTGAATTCCAAAAGCTGGGCTCGCATATCTTGAGTTCGAGCTATGGTGAATGGGTTGATGGGTGGCGTTTGAAGGAAGTGGGTTGGTTTCCAAGGGAGATTTCCTGCTTGCTGGATCATCGAATATCGTGGAGCCATGATTGCGTCTACTAACAGCTTCATCCCAGGCTGCCTGATAACGTTTAAAGCCTCGCTGTGCTTTGTCTCCATGTCCGTGAATCCTCGGATTCCGTTTACTTGCAAGATAAGACGATGGTGTAACCTTTGATTCCTTCTGAATTAGCAAAACAAGTATTATAGTAACAAAGCCTCGAGCAAATGAAGAATACTTCCATGGTTGTGAGTATGAAAATCATACCACGTGAAGAGTTTTCCAGGTAGGAGGTACAATGTAGGATTAACTTACCAAATTCGGGCTTGATTCATTACGAGATAGTTGTACAGTATGTGGATGCGCTTGATTTACCTGTTTATGTGCGGCAGAGTCCTGGGGTTCGATCAGATCTGAGCCAGTAGATGAGACTTCTCCTTCATCGGAGCTATCTTCGTAGTCGTCGTCGTCATCATCGAAACTATCATCTGATGAGTTTTCCGAGTCGCTAATGACAACAATCTCTCTCAGGATTTCACTGATCTGGTCTCGACCTGTCTCTTCATCTCCACGCCATTTGATAATGAAATCTAAACAAATGGGTTCGACTACTTTCCGTGCATTTTCCCATGAGGTTTCCTTCAGAAGTAAATCATACCGTGTGTGAGTATGCCTAATGTGCGCAAGAACAGCTAGCTGAACCCGACGTGATAGTGGAATATCAGCTTGGAGGCCAACCACAGGAGCACCGTTGAAGACATTGCCCTAAACATATTCAGCCATTTCATATTGAGGAAATCAGAACTCTTACCAACTTAAAAGCATGATCAAGAATCATTTGTCGGTCAGTATTCGGTATCCTAGGGAACAAATCACGAAGTGCAGCATCGGCCTGTTTATTAATATCTTCCTGTGACTTAGGGATGGGCTCCGAATCCGTGGATACTTTCGTGTCGCCAACAATCGATCGAGCTTCGTCAACAATATATTCTCGAAAATGATACCCAATCCGATGTACATGATCAGATATTTTTGACATTTGTTCCGTGGTTTCCTACACTAGTCAGCATATGTTTCACACCTAGAAACTGTCGGATAGTATTACCGAAACAATGTAAATCATAGCGCCTTGTTCTCTAGATAATTCTTTGCATTTTGTCGTCATAATGGGGTCTCCTACAGGTACAAACTTATAGCCTGGAAATGGCTGTTTCGTTCTCGTGACCTGAAAAGTGGTCAGCGAGCCACCAAACATTAGGGGGGTTCGGTACCTGAAATTCGAGTCTTTTTTCCTTTCTTTCGGTGTTCTCCATAAACTCAAAGTAGGAGTGATACTTGGGTTTTGGTAATTCCAACTTTCCGACTAGATTAGACGGAGGTGGCCCATTCCACATAGTTTTCATATCTCTCTTTTTTTGGTCTTTTCTTTTCTGCATTTTTGCAATACGCCTAAGCTCTTTGACCTTCTTCTTCACTTCAGATGGCTGAGACTTTTTTGCAGCTTTAGACATAGCTGGAGCGCCAGACTTTTGGGAGTTGCCCATATTGCCTTGCGCAGCCTGTTTGTTGGCTGCTAGCGCGACGACTTTGGCCGCCATGGCTCTCTTCGCCTTCTTGCCCATGGTCACGTTTTTCAACTTACCATCTCACTACCGCATAAGAACTGTGGTTTACAGACCAACCAGATTCCAGATCTGGAATGTGTTGCGGAAAGAATCGTGTCTTGGTAGTAAAAGTGATCGCAGTTGAGCCCAAGTTAGAGGGAGCTTGGGTTGACACACTAAGCCAAATTGAGCGCTAGTAAGAATAGCCATATGTCTTGGCAAATATTAGCATGAACGTTATATTGGGCATTAGTTGAACAAAGGCTTGACAACAAAAGATTTCGCAAACTCCTTACTTATTTACAGTCTCTATCTATATCTTTTCAAGTTCAAGTTGCGTCACAAAAAAATGAATTTTCATGTATGACTGTTTGGCAATCCTTGAGTTAATATCAAGACATTCCTCACGTAGCAGAAACTACAAATATTGAAAACACACGAACATTTGACGTAGGAGATGATGATATGAGGTTGCAGTGTAAGCCTCCCACAATTGAATCAAAGCTACGAATCAATTAAGCCATCTACAAGCTTCTAGTACAGCTAATCTTCCCTGTAAAACATGACTTCCTAAAAAGTTAATTGCTTGAAGAAAGAAGCTTATATTTAACAGAAAACATCAAAATACCAAGGAAAACTAATTCAACTGTCAAGATTGAGTTCTAAATTGAAACTTAATATCTCTTGCAATACACTAGTTGAGTGAATTAGAGAGTCATATCACCTGCCTGTACAAAACGCATTTAATTTGGGGTTTCGCTGCCAGCAGTTCTTCCCTAAACCTTACTACATGAGTTTCCATCTTTAGTAAAAGAAAGCCCCCAAGGTGGAATTATTGATGTTCAATCAGGCATGGCATATTCAACTCTACAGTTACCAGAGCCTCTATATGAATGGCATAGAACAGGCTTTATAAGGTTGAAAAAGTACATATGAATTATTCTAAAAAGTACGTCTCACGTCTGAAAGCCGATTCACGAAGTTTTGTTGTTAATTATGGCATATTTGCTATATTCAGACCTCCACCCAGTGATGGTAGCACACGATTTCCCGGCTATCCTGTGCTTGAGAATTAGAACTATGACTCGTAAGTCCACTATCCTTCCATAGCGTTTATCTCTTTCTTGATAAATTCGAAGGACGAGAAGAAAATGGAGTTCACAACACATGAACGCCCCATAGAAACTCCTAGGCCACGATACATCGTTTTGTTAAAGAATTGGATCTTTGGTGCCCTTTTCACCTTTTCTCCTTTGCATGATGTAAGGCAATTCCGCTGGTAAATGCTTTTTGCTGAATCGATTGGGTATATGAGTGCCCAACTTACGATTCCACATAGCCCACCGGCAACAACGACAGCAAATGGATTTGTTGGTGAGCGATCTCCACGATAGGTTGTCAGAAGTTGTTTGCAGCTTTCGTACGTCATAAAGTACGTTGCTGTTCCCAATGTATCCCTCACTATGTTTGTATCAATCAGTTACAAGACCGATGCGGAAGTGAGGGCTGATCCTCGCCATGACATGGCCAATAAATCCAGCTCCCTCTAGAGCGGAAGATTTAAAGACTACCAGCTACAGATGTCGGGTTCTGGAGGAGCAAACTTTTTACTTACAGAGATGAAGACTAAATCCTGAATATAATCCCAAGAACCCACGGTGTTTGATGATATTCTTCGCCGTCTTAAAAGTGCCTTTGTTTTGATATGAAGCCGCGACAGCTCTTGTAGCTCTGGCATTTGCAGGATCAGACATGCTTGTCGCATTGATACTTGACGCACTTCCGTCGGCCATAAGAACGGAAACTTGAGCACTGAGTTTAGTTAACTCGAAAGGACCTATTCTACGTCAGAAAATACATGTAGCTCCAAAGGGTGGCACGTACAAGCAACAAGTGTAATGAAGGAACCAGCCGTCGCTCCAGCTGCGGCAAAGCAGGCCATCGAGGAGAAATTTGGGTGTGTTCCCAATGTGTTGACGTGTATCAGTGGGTCGACTCCAAAGTTCCGCCTCATCCATTCCGAGTATGTGTATTTAGACTTCTGATAAACTGAAAATGATATTGTTCGAACAAGAGTAACACTTGCTAACGGAGCTGTAACGCCCCGAAAGAAACCCTTGAACTTCTCGGTCTGATAAGTGTGTCGAACGCAGTCCGTGAAGTTGTCGTATCTATAAGTCTGCATCCGTGTTTTGACTGAGTCCAGCGGGAACTTTCATGTATTAGATTGATGTATCAACAAAGCGTTTGGGTACCTACGGCTGCGAAGGTAGACAGAAGACTACTGGCAGAGGCAGCTATCTCAGTCCTGTATCGTTTTGGCCAGATCTTCTGGTTGCTTGGTTTACGCAAATATGGGTTCTCCAGCTGCTCCGGCTGGATCCCATCTTGCTGCCCAGGTTTGTGACTACCCATAATCAAATCGCTGTAGCATGGACAATGGTCTTTTGACCAAGGTCCTCAACGCGATAAGGCCAGGAGCCAAGGATAGTCCATGAAGCCTTCTGTCGCTTCACGGTTTCAACAGACAATGTAACTGCCTGGTTGACAGGCTTTAAGCAGCAGCAGATGGCAGTATTAAGAAGAGCAACAAGTTTTGAGATGAGGTTCGTTGTCCTTGTATGTTAATATATGCGGGGTCGTTTGTCGTTGTACTTCACAATCCACAATCCACTAAGTACAATTCACACCCTGGTCAAAAGCAAGATGAGATCACTCGCGATTCGGTTTATTTAGCGGCGGACTAAGCCTGACACACATGCTAGTAGGAGCAATGCTCAAAGTCGAACACTTAGATTACCTGCCGTATCAGAACTTCTCAGGCTGGAACCGTCAGGAATTGCTGCCGGCAAAATTCTGTTAGAAACCACGACCTAATCAAAACAACGTTGGAACAGCCAAGATCTACATCGCAAGAGAAGAGCCCCACAGTAGTGTACAGCTAACGTCAAAGGGCCTCACCAAGCCGATACCCCCATTAATAGTTAATTGTGGATATGTATGTGGTAACCCTGTGTTTGTAATGCTAGCAAACTGTTCGAGCACTAGGACCTGCACCTGTGACTGAGACCAGGAAAAGGTAATCAGTGATAATGAGCAAATATTTATTTGTATTACTTTTGGGTTCGCTATAGGATGTCTCACACGTCTCAAAGATAAATTCCTCACTTTTAACAGCTCTCAGAGCTCTCAGAGCAATTGTTTAAAAAAAGTTCAGATGCAACATATATGTCTATTTTGAACCATCTTAGAGATAGTTCCTGTTATGGACTCTTTACAAATGAAACGTCAAAGAGTCCTGAGAATGCGTGCTATAGCCAGAAATTCTGACAGTGTCGTTGACCATTTGCTGTTTGATCTCCAAGTCCAACAGCCTTGCCCTTAGCTTCCTTCTCACCTTCCATTCCTTCTTCACGTCCCTTAGACACGTGTTGACATTCTGTACATCTTTGTACATCAGAGAGATTCTTTAATATCCCCTAACACAATCACTAAGGTCCTATTGCTATCTTGGCTCTTGATCTCTATTTATGAGGGATTAGGCACTTAGTAGAGATGATAGATCGCCTTGCCTCATTGAATAAGAGGAAAGAAAAACCAAATGGAGAAGTGCTACTTTTAATGTTGGGCTCCTTTAGCGGAGGCAAAGCCCCATATTATCATTAAGCATAGCAATAGTCATATCGTATTGAGCCATAGTTGTGCTTTGTAAATGATTCCAATTTTCGCTTTTCTCTTTCCGCGGCCTAATGTGATACTGGTTAATAATTTGCTGAGTGAAACTGAGCCAGTCTTACAGGTATTTCTTTCTGCTAATCCTTCTCTCCCAATTAACTCGAAGTATGTTCTTGAGAATTTGGTGCTCGAGGCCTGCCTCCTGTGTGGCTAATCTGAGAAACTCTACTGTGCGACTGATTTTCCTTGGATCAAAGCTAACGGGGTCTTCATGGCGAAATGCATCTCGCAGTTGGTCTCTCGCTGTATATCTTGCCGGCTTTGAAAACTGAACAGCGCGTAGAAGACCACGGAACAGATGGCGATAGGCGTGGATTATTTCTGAGGGAGACGTAGCTCCCATGTTCAGTGAGTTGAATATGGTTCCCAGCTATTGATGTTTAAAAACTTGAGATGATACTGTGAGGACATAAATGCTCAACTTAAGGTTGGACCCACTTTTTTCCGGCGTCATCGCGCCCCCGCGATTTCGAACTTAGGATCAGCTTAAAACCTACAGCTCTACTTACCAAAATCAGTGGTATATCGCGAATACTCTACCGATGTTACCTTTAAAAAATTAGGTCACTCAATGAGCTACGTATCAGATTTTCTCATCAACCCACTTCTACGACAAGCTCGCCGATTCTCTCAGTCACAACAACATGGCGAGCAAGTCAGACCTCAACCCAACCTTCAGCCTAGCCAGGACACTGACATACAAGATATATCCCGTAGTCTGGACAGCTTGAACCGGCCTAATAATGAGACAACTGAAGCGGAAGCGTCATTATCTGGGGAAGCGTTGACATCGTCGCCGATTGAAGAGAATGGTGGCTTGGAACATGAACTGGAGGCACTTGCTCTCCCATCTGGTGCTATACCTGTTCCTGTAGCTTCGCAGGCTTTACCATATCGAGTCGACTCTTTAAGATCAAATATGGGATATTTCGATGATGAGGTGTCAGACAATCCTTTGTTCGGCATACCAGGTCGTTTTCGCACAAATTCAGGAACTTCTTACACAGAACATAATGTCACAAGTGCAAGGATGAGTCCTGCAGAAGGCCCATCAAGAAGCTCCACGCAGGAATTCTCCCATACAGCGGAAGCCGCTCGAAGACATAGGAATAGCTCATTACCTGCTGACGATGGTATGGGCGCTCTACGGCAGCAAATTGTCATCATTCAAGCCATGGAAGCTCCTGCAGAGCAGAAAGCTCAAATGATGCATCAGTTACTAACTCAAGGGTATACACAAAGTCAAGAGCTTCATAGTCCCAAAGCCGAAGCACATGTGCCATTTACTGCAAAGACGATCAGTCAAGAAAGGCCTACGACTCCAGGCTCTTTGACATCGTACCTTTGGCAAATGAATGGGACAGATGATATACCTTCTAACGAGCAACACACATTCCACCTTTCCGCAGAGGACTTAGAACCTACGTATGCGCCGCTAGACCCCCCTGAAATCGACGATGACGGTACTGTTCGGTTCAGGGAGGATGAGCTTCAAGCTCTCGGATGTCGACATTATAAAAGGAACGTGAAGATGCAATGCTCAACGTGTGATCGATGGTATACTTGTCGACTGTGTCATGATGAGGCTCAGAATCATGTACTCATCCGGCAGGCCACAAAAAATATGCTCTGTATGTTGTGTGGATGCGCACAGCGAGCCGGAGAAGATTGTATTAGATGCGGCGAGAGAACAGCGTGGTATTATTGTGGCGTCTGTAAACTATGGGATAACGATCCAAACAAGAGCATATATCACTGTAATGACTGTGGTATATGTAGGAAAGGCCGAGGAATTGGAAAAGACTTTTTTCATTGCAAAGTAAGTGACTCCCTCATATCGGATGAGCACGGCTGATTTTCAATTAGACATGTGGAGTCTGCATGGAGATGGCATATGAGCATTCCCACAAATGTATTGAGCGAGTATCTGACTGTGATTGTCCAATATGTGGGGATTACATGTTTACGTCTCCTCGCCCAGTTGTTTTTATGCTTTGCGGACACAGCATTCATCAAGAATGTTATTACGAGCACATGAAGTCCTCTTACAAGTGTCCTATTTGCAGTAAGAGCACAGTCAATATGGAGACTCAATTCAGGAATTTGGATAGAGCCATAGATAGTCAACCTATGCCTCCACAGTTTCGGGACACAAAGGCCATGGTGTCATGCAATGACTGTTATGCTAAAAGCGCTGTCAAATACCACTGGCTTGGGCTTAAGTGTGCTATCTGCGACTCGTATAATACCGCCCAACTTTCAATTCTGAGTGATCCTGCTATAGAAGTCCCAGCCATTGATGCTAGGGAGGTCGAAAACCTCGGCTCTGAAAACCAGCCTAGTGGAGATGAGGCTCCATCAATGATCATTGGAACTGGTCCACTACGCATTAGGAGACACTCATCACATTTGTACACCCGCGAGGTATCCAATGAAGAATACAATCGCTTATCGCCTTATCCGTTGCCTTCACGCCTAGCAAGATCTGCCTCCCCCGTCCGTAGCTTTGGCATTTTCGGTAGCAATACGGCTGAAGCTGCTGAGACGGATGACTTGGTGGATGAGAATGATGATCTAGACTTTTGGGGCAGAGATGAGCTTCGAAGCATGACTTCGGCTGAAATTGTTGAGGGTGAATTTGAGATGGACATGTCGGATGAAGACGACTCGGATGACTCTGCATCGTTGGTCGAGGATGACTGTGAGGAAGGAGATGAAGAAGATGCGTTCGAGCTACTGGGGCATCGTTGACATACTTACTTCTGGGAGGTGATTGAGGACTACGGCGCAATAAACTTAGATATGTATTTCATGGCTGAGGCGTTTATATGGAATGGCATGCACATGACTGGAGGGATGGAAGGAGTCTAGAATGGATAGACAACGAAGTAATGATCACAGAAAGCAATAATTTGTGCTTTGGCAAACTGCTGTAGAGTAATGAAAGTAATGTCTTTCATTGACGAACTCCCTCTCCTGAACAAAATAGCAATACTGTAACATATCGTATTAGTGAGATAAGACTAAGTGGGAGAACGATGGCGCTTCTGTGCCTAACATTCCAAAGTCTGTAGCTCTCCAAAAGCCTTGATCTGACGTTCTCGGTACAGGAAGCGGCATACTCACGAACCGCGTCCTCATTTGCCGACAGCTTCTGCTGCTATTCCTCTATAACGCCCAACTGTAACACCAAACGCCGAGAAGATGACCATAACCTGTCAGTCTCCAATCTCGCAAGGCCTAATGAAACGTTCAAGTTCTCTCATTCCCGAGCACCCGATGAAATCCCTTTCCGTACCTCCTCCCCCTCCTTCCTCAATTCTCTCACGACAGACTGCCCAAAAAATCAGCAATTCATCACACCACGTGACAGGGACTACTCACCGCTAGAGCTTCAGGATTAACGCCATTTTCTATCAGCGATATGCAAATGGATAGCGTCTCTCGGTCAAGATCTGAGTTCTAAATGGGACCATTAGCTAAACAATTGGCCAGGAAGGGGTTAAGCACGGACCAAAAGTGTAGAGATCTCAAGGAAGATGTCGACGACTTGTTTTGCTTGCGCAGCTCGGGCTTGTTTTTCTTGTCTTGCATCAGCTTCTGATGGCATCATGTGTTGGTTTTGTGGATGACTGTTTAATCTGGGTTGTTGCGGTCTGATACGCGTTGGTTTTTGTTTTTGTGAGATTAATGTTTTCTAACCCCTTTTCTTGGCGCAACAGGCGAAACGAGTGCCAAAGCGTGTCTAAAATTGTAAGACAGTGCATCAAACTCAGAAGGCAGTTTTTATGTTTATA
>Ga0247808_10000691_pt1 | contig 16159 bp, 15 predicted proteins | sample UWRJL089202R1_FD_179914 | JGI IMG/M metagenome (GOLD analysis project Ga0247808, IMG submission 179914) | Plant litter microbial communities from Arlington Agricultural Research Station in Wisconsin, United States - UWRJ-L089-202R-1 | ecosystem: Environmental > Terrestrial > Plant litter >... | reverse complement strand
AGGGACACTTTAATTGGAGTCCAGCCGATATTCGGGATCTGTACGATCAGATTCTGGCCTGGCTGGGCCAAACACTCGTCCCAATGGCGGAGCCCTTCGATCACGTTGCGGAGAGACGCGACGTCCACACCCGAACCCAGCCCTCGACAGCGGCCGCGATCATGATGTCGCCGTAGCCGCCTCGCCAAATCAACTGTTCGCGGGTCAGCAGCCGCTCGACCGCCTCCCGGTCGATCAGGCCACGAGCGGCAAGAAGTCCATCCATGAGCCAGGGGCGGAGAACATCAAGGCTGTTGGCGATCCTGTGGCCGTAGAAGGCGGTCATCTCGCCTTTAGAGCGGCGCGCCGCGATGACGTCAGGCAGGCGATCGCGAAAGGCCAACCGGGCCAGGGCGCGATCATGACCGCCCAGAGTGAGTTGAGGCGCGGAAAGGGCGAGGCAGGTCTCCACGACGGGCTGCGCAAGCAACGGATGAAGAAGGTCTGCGACCTCTGTCTGTGCGGACGGCGCCTGGAAGGTCAGGCCGTTGACGACGCCTGCGATCTGATACCGTTTTGAGGGTCCCAAGCCATCAGCGTCTTTCATCCAGGGATGGGCGGGATGGGAGGGAGCCGCGTCGCCGGGAACGAGCAGGCTGCGGGATCGGCTGACGCCTGGGTCGCCTTGACCGGCGCGCCGAGCGTTTTGGAGGAGAGACCAGACGGTCCGTTCGTCGGAGCGCGCCAAACTGACCAGACTGGGGGAAAATGAAGCGCGCCATCCGCGCGCGCGCCAGAGGTCGGAGAATACGTCGCCGTTCGCTGCCTGCACGAACACAGAATCTCCGCCCTTGCCCGTCAACACGGCGGTGACGCCGGCGTCTCGCCAACGCTCACGCCAGTCCTGGTCTTGGGTCATGTCCAGCGCATTCAACCCCGGCCTGAGATGACCCGAGATGGCCATCAAATCGGCCTCGGTGATTCGCCCCGCCCGACGTGCGGCGAAAGTGAGCTCTATTCCCACCTTTGCTTCCAGCGCTCGGGCGAACTCACGTTCGTCCGCCTCCGGGTCGGGACCGTAGGCGTTGAGCCAAAGGCGAACATCCGCCTTGGCGACGCTTTTCAAGCTCGCCGCGACGATGCTGGAATCGAGGCCGCCAGAGACTTCTGCGCCCATGCGGCAGTTCAGGCGACCGTAACCGCTGACGACCTCATCGACAGCGTCTGTCAGCGCCCTCGCTGCAACGTCGTCGTCTGCGTTATCGAAGGCGCCAGCCCGGGCAATGTGACCGGGCCGCCATAGCGCGACGGGCGGGTCAGGAACGTTCAAAGCCTGAAAGGCACCGGGCAACAGGGCGCGTGGGCCCTCCAGCGCCAGTTCATTCCAGGCGGTCAATGGATCCCGGAGGACCGCTTGGACGCGATCGTAGTCTATACGCCATTTGGGCCGGAGGGCCTGAATCAACCACTCCGGCGTCTCGGACGCGACAAGGGTCAGGCTGTTCTGGCGCCATGTCACACATTCCAAAGCGCCGGATGGATCGCGCATCACCGCGTCCAGTTCACCGCGACCATTCAACCGCACTCCGACATAGCGGCCCCAGAAACGGTCGGTCATCTTATGTTCGTAGGTGTCGCCTGTCAGGGCAGGCCGAAACGAACTTCGCGCACGGTTGAAGACATCGCCAATCAAGGTCCAGGCCCCGACTGCCAAGGTGCGAGGTGGGCGCGGCCCGTAGGCGCCCAGCCAAACCTGCGGACTGAGATCGACGATGGTCAGGCCGATCTGGGCCGCCCGCTGTCGGACCCTGAGCGAAAGGACCTCAGCGGCGGGATCAAGCGTGCGGCTGACTAGAACAAAGCCGCTCATTCAAACCACCAGGATCGGCGTAAAGCCGCAGACCCGGCTCAACCGATCAGCAACGATCGTATCGCCGATCTGGACCCAGCAGTGAGCAGCGAAAGGCCAGGTTCGAACGCCGAAGACCCAATCCGCTCGAATGTTTTTCCGGGCGAGATAGCGTGCAAGGAGGAAGGCGCGATGCAGGCAAACCCCTTCGAAAGGGAGCCAGGGCAGAACCGTTGTGAAGGCCCCCACGGTCGCGATGGTCTCTGAGGAAGACAGGGCGTCCGTGGCCGGGCGGTTGCATTTGAAGGCCCGTGCAGCGTCGATCATGCGGGGAAACGAGAGGGACTGGAACACTGCATGACCGCGGCCAGAATGCACTGCGGCGTCGAGCGCGCGTGCGAAGCCCGTGTTCGCGGTCGTCAGTAACTCTCGTTGCGCGACGATCGGAGGCTTTGATGAGAAAGGCGGCGGTGACTGTGTGACGAGGCCGACGCTTTCAAGGTCTTTGAGCACGGCTAGACTAGACGCCCGGACTTCGCGGGAAGCGGTTTGTTTGAGATGGCGGGCCGCGCCGACGAGGCAGGAATAGCCATCGTCGGGGATGCTCAAAACGACGATATCCTCGCCGATCCAGGCCATATGGATGCCTGGCGCCAGCCAAGCCTTCATTGTCGTTGTACGTGCCATGACGACTTCGGGCGGCTGCGGTGAAGCAGCCGCCCGTCTCGTTCACATCGGGATCTTGCGAGGCTGGAAGGTCGTTTCCAGATAGTCGCCGTTGACGTCTTGCTGTGTCAGCGCCTTGGCGCTTCCGAAGCTGACGAGCTTGAGGACGGTGGTCTTCATCTCAGTCTCCTGGGTTGATCGCCACGGATGTGGCTTTCCTAAAGAGACCGGATGCTCGGCGTTGAAAAACTATATTGCGGTATATTTCATCGACCAGGTTTGGGACGCATTCGGCTGAGCGCGGCTTCCCCCTGTTCAAGCCATGTTTGCGCATCGGCGTCCCGGTTACGGCTTTCCGATTCCAAGGCGCCAAACATCGTGGACATGGCGATGATCAACTCGCGCGGCTCGAGCGACCGTATGCGTTCGCCCATCGTCTCGCCGAAACGTTGCAGTTCGATTTCGAAGACAGTCAGAAACTTGTTGTCTGCGCACCAGACGGCGAACTGCGGCGAGCCGATTTTGACCGCGTGGAGAATGGCGTGGGGGTCGCTGTTCGTCGCGCGCGCGAACCGATGCACATAGTCCTCGTTAAGCCGCCCGCGTCCCGCTTCGAAATCCTGGTAGGTCCTCAGCGAGATGCTCATTCGATCGCTGACCTCCACAGCAGATAGGTCGCGCAACCTTCGGATGCTCTTGAGCGACTCGGACAAGACCTGCCCGTCGCGGATCAACTGAGGCGACTCAGACATCTCGCATACAAACCTTCCGCTAAGAGGATGGCGCCAAACGCACGGGTGGAGCAACGCTCACTTGTGCACTGCAATAAACTCGCGCGAGGTCTGCGCGAAAGATCCGCGCGCAGCCTGCAACCCTTCCGCGTTCGGACGAAGATAAAGCGGAAAACTGAGGTCAGGCCTTTCAACCCTGTGGAGAATTCGAGACGATTCCCTCGAGACTCTCCCGAGGATGTCATGGCGCGCGACCGAGATCCCTTTTCCCTGGCCCTGCAGACCCTCAGGCGTCTCGCCGGCGAAGGCGTGTTCGCGCCAGATCGCCCCATCGTGATTCTTGATGAAGCCCGACGGTTGAAGCTTTCTACGACCCCGATCCGGGAGGCGCTCGCCTGGCTCGGGGGGGAGGGCATGATCGAGCGCGCCCCCAATGGGGGCTACATGGGCTTGCGGCAGGATGTGGCTTCCGTGGCCAGCCGTTATCGTCTGCGACACCAGTTGTTGTCGGCGGCCATCGCTGATGATGACAGGCCCCTCGCAGGGTGGACGCCCGACGCGACCGTCTCCCTTCAGGATATGTTCTCAACCCTTGTGCGCCTCAGAGGTGATGACGTTCTATGGCGAGCGTACGATCGCGTGGCTCGACAACTCGCGTGGCTGGCCGCCGCAGAGGCGGCGGTCATACCGGGCTTCGACCGCGACGTTCAAAGGCTCCTGCGAGCCATAGGTGATCGGTCCGGCCTGCTGGACACGCTGGACCAGCTTCACAAGAAGCTGGCGATCGGCGCGGCCGCCATCCTGATCGCAGCCCGTCGTCCGGCCGACGACGCGAACAGGGATGGTTCGTCGTGACCGATGCCTCGGGCGTCTTCGACATCACCTCGTTGAGGTGGTCGGTCACGGTGGCCCAACTCGGCGGGTTTCGACGCGCCGCGGAGCGACTGGGTGTGGAACAGTCCGCAGTTAGTCGTCGTGTCAGGGCGCTGGAAGAGCGGTTGGGCGTATCGTTGTTTCAACGGGGCGCACGCGGCGTTACGCTGACGAACGCCGGCGCCGAGTTCATTGGTATCGTCGAAAGCGCGCTGGCTCTGCTTTCGGCCGCTGTCACGGACGCTCGCGCCGCCGGCTCCGGGCAGCGCGGCCGGTTGCGGATCGGCCTGACCGGCTCGTCAATCGGCGGCTTTTTGCTGACGCTCATGGAGCGCTTCTGCGGCGCACACCCTAAGGTGCGAATCGAGATGTCCGAGGGGCCGGCCGCCGAACAACTCAAGGCCGTCGTCGATCGAAGAATCGACCTGGCTGTGCTACCGGGTGGAACGACCGTGACCGGTCTGGATGTATCGGAGCTCTGGAGGGAGCCCCTTCACATCGCGATGCCGGCGACACATCGATTGAGCGCCGCAGCGGTCATCAGTCTGGACGAGGTGTCTCACGAGCACGTGCTGGTGAGCTCACGCGATCTTGGTCGAAGAGACATGGCCAGTCTTGCGCAAGCGGCCGGCGATGACCTAGATGTCGAGAGCGTAGATGTCGCCGTTCCCCTCCTTGTGGGGCTTACCAGGCTCAACCTTGGACTGGCGGTTATCAGCGCCGGTGCCGCCGCCGCAATCCGGCCTCCCGAGAACGTCGTCGTCCGCCTCCTGGAAAGCCGTGAGATCACGGCACCGTTCGCTGCAGCCTGGTCAGCGGCGAACGATAACCCCGCCCTTCGGCGTTTCGTCAGCACAGCTCGCGCGATGCGGGCGGTGGTCTGAGAGCGCAGTGGGCCGATACAGACCGAAGGCCCGCGAGCAGTCGCCCATCCCGAGACGACCGTAAGTTATGCTAGGAGTCGGTGCGGACCCGCTTCGGTAGCGGCCGTGTTGGCCAGCCGCCTTTAGGCTGGCGATTCCCTCGCATTCCGTGGAGCCGATCCTGATGCCTGAAGGCGACGAACCCGACGCTGAAATGATGACTTCGCTGGGCAGGTTGATAGCGGGCGCAACAGCGGCCGATAGCCTGAGTCTGGCCGGCGTCGCTCGACGGCAGCAGAAACTGTGCGCCCGTCTCAGAAAGTTCTCGTTTGCTCATGTCGCCGAACAGGTTGCAGGCCTGCTGACACTGGCCGCGTGCCAGGCGGCCAGCCTGCGAATCGAAGCGCTTCTGCATCTGGCGGCGCTGTATTGCGAAGGCAACGCCTCTCCTACGCTGGCCCAGATCCGCGAGTGGCTCAACGATATCTTGCTCAAGGACAGTCTTGGGCAGGGCGAAAATGCGCCCGACGATGTCTTTGTTGCCATCGCCGCGTCTTTCGCGGGGAGCAATCGCGTGTTTCAGGGCTCCTGGAACGAACCGGCGGCTTGGCTGCAGGACCTGATGGCCGCGTTGCTTCGGCTTCGGGGACGTCCTTGGGCGGAAACCGCTTTGCAAGAGGTGACGGCGCTGCTGTCCGTGTCGGAAGCGGTGGCGGATCGGGCCAGAGCTGCGCGTTACAGCACCCCGGTCATCAATCCTTCTACGCCCATCGCGATCAATGCACGCACTGTCGGCGCAGGACGCCATGCGGTTGTTTTAAGTATCCAGGACCTGTTCGGGCTGCAAATCCAGCCTCGCCACCTGGCGCCGTTCCGGTATCGCCCCGAGGCCGCAGCCGGCCTCGCCGAGCAGGCTCTGGGCCATACCGATCTAGAACGTCGACCGCTTTTGGCGACTTCCGGTGGTCTGGTCGTGGTCTTGCCGACGGCGATCTCCGCTGCGGCTCGACGCCACATTCTTGAAAGCGCCCGAGTTGCGAATGAACTCGACGTACTTGCCGACGCACTGATGGAGGCACAGACGCAGGAAGCGATGCTTGCCGCACGCAACGTCGGACTAACCGTGCCTCCGACCCCGCCCGGGCCGATGCATCCGGCTTGGCGGATCTGGCCCGCCACGTTCGACGACGGAGCCTATGCTGTCCTCGTCCTTATCGGAGACGATCTGAACGCCGGTCTCGACGAGGGCCTGCAAGGTGACGCCCACTGGCTGCCGGCGGTGGTCGCAGAGGTGGAAGCCGTCGAGGCTCGTCTTCGCGCGCTTCCGGATGCGCAGCGCGGACTGACTGTGCTCGTGCGAGGCGGGATTGGTCTCGGTTATGTGGCGGGTTTCGGCAAACCGCCGGATGCTTGGCGCCGCGCCTCACTGACATTGGGCGATTTCGTCCGGATGTCGTGGGACCATGAATTCTCTGCAACGCGGGTCTGGAAAGTTCTGGACTACGAAAGTGATCTGCCGGCGCGCGGCTACCAATTCAGCAATCTCGAGGGTTTCCTGAACCTCTACGGATACCTTGAGGCCAATGAGTTCAATCTCGTGCCCCCCGAGTTGGCCCACCCCGGTCTGCTGATCCTGGACGCGGATTATGTCACGCCACTTCGCGTGCGGGTCAGGCAGGCGCTTGACCCGCATCTGGTGATCGGACCTGACCGACAGCGGTGGGTCGAAGTCCAGCGGCCCTCCATCAGGGTCTTTTTCGACGAAACGCGCGACGAGCGGCTTTATTCGTCTCCTCTGGATGCGATGAACGGCCGGTTGCTGGCCTGCACGGAAACGGCGTCGCGGCCTTGGTGGATCACGCTCACTCGTGGTTCCCAACCAACGCCTAACGACGCCCGCAATTTCGCGTTCCGGATTTGGGATGCCGGCCGGAGTTGGTTGCTGCGTCTCGTCCCGCGGCTTGAAGACGATCTGCCGAGACTGCCAGATGGTCCCCTTGAGGTTCGGCTCGAGTTTCCCGACCTGCACAGCTGGACGGAGCAGGCGGCGCTCGATCCCGAAGACGCGACGCGGCCGCAGGTCGATATCATCGACAACGCCGTTGTAGTCCGGTCGTCGTTGAATGCGCTTAGGGCCTACAGTCGCGCGGCCAACGACGGGGAGCGCTGGTTGATCGCGGCGATTGCCTTGGGGGCGGCGCGACTGGCGGGCGAAGATCGCGACCTGGTTTGGGCCGACGCGTTGGCGGAGAAGATCACGCGATCCCCTGCGGCCCGGTTCGTCCACGCCATCCCGTCCTTGAACGGACACGACATGCTACAAGCCGCGCTTCCGTTGCCTCCGCCTCGGCTCCCGGCGGAGGAAGACGTGGCGTGGTCACGGCTAGGCTTGGGTGAGATGGCCGGACGGAAGACGCCAGGCGCGGTTACGGAAGTTGAGGTCGGCCTCCTTCTCCAGACGGCCGTCCTGCGCCTGTGGGAACGGGTTCGGGGGAGGCTTCAGACCCTGGACAGATCGGGGGTCGTCAAGCGCGCCTTGATCAACCACGACGCGATAGATCGGGACCGCGGCGAGTGGAAGCGGACCGCCGCCGCTCTTCTGGGGCTCTACCGCGACACGGACAACGTCCTTGCCGTGCAGGCTGATCGAGAGGCCAGTCGCGGGGCGGCGGGGATGGCGTGCCGCGCGATCGCCGAGATGGCCATCTGCGTTTGTCCGAGCGAGGGGGGCGCGCCCTGTGGGGATGTCGATCTCGACCGGCTGGTCGCGGATCTGATCGTCATGCTGGAGTGTGCGAACCATTGCGACGCCCATTTCTACAAGCTTGCGGAGGGCGAGCTTGAAATCGCGCCAAACGGTAGCTTCCAGTTTGACCGAGGTTTTCTGCATTCGCTTCACCATCCTTATCTGTTCGCCCACCAGACACGGGTTTTTCACGACGGCGCCGATGACTATGAGGCGCTTTTCGAACGCGCGGCGGAGCCGGCTGAAGCCGGTCGGCGCGAAGCGCCGGCTGGCTTTCTCGTGGCCGTCCAGGCCGAGTTCGGTATGAGCGCAGGCGATCTGGTGAATTTCTCTTTCGACATCACGGAGGAAGCGCTCCTCGCCGAGGCGCCGCTGCTGATCCTCAGAAAAAGCGAACTGGTCGATCGAATGTCGGGAGGCGACCGCGCCGATCCAGTGGACGTCGGCAAGGCTTATGCGGCGCTCACCCTCAAACCGCGCCTACGTTGGGATGACCCGGAGCCCGAAGGCGCAAAAGCGCGTGACTGGCAGCCTTGGCGCATGAATCGCAAGCTGTCGCTTGTCCGACGTCCGCTCGTCCAACTGGACGACGGGGAGGATCCTCAGGTCGCCATCTCACCCATGCTGCTCGACCGGGCGGTACGTCGCGTCTTTCAAACCGTGGACGGCCGACTGCCAGCGGAAGCATTTGATACGCGCGCTATGGGGAGGTGGATCGGCACTGCTGTGAATGAGCGCGGACATGCCTTCAACCATCTTGTGGCGGCGCGCTTCGTGGAGTTGGGTTATCAGGCGCGCGCCGACGTTAATCTTACGGAATTGGGGGGCGGCAAGGCGCTCGGTGACATCGACGTCCTGGCCTGGTCGGCGGAGACGGCCGAGGTCTGGTTGATCGAATGCAAGAGATTGCTCCTGGACCGCACGGTCGGAGAGATCGGTGAGCGGCTAGCCGATTACGCCGAACCCGGCATGCGCAAGAACAAGCGGACCGCGATTCAGAAACATCTGGATCGGATTGAGTTCATCAAGGCGAATCCCGGTCACATCAGCCGCGTGACGGGCATTCCCGTCGGGTCGTTGAGGCTGCAGTCGGCTCTCGTGACGGATGGGATCGTTCCAATGCAGTTTTCGGCCCGAATGGCGTCGCTCGTGACCCAAGTCAGCGACTACCGTGGGCTCGAGGCAGCATTTCTCCGTTCGCCCGTCGAGCACTCAACGTAGTCGCGGATAGGGAAGTCATGTCGAATTGGACCGGGCCCATAATCGAGCTGGACGATTGGGACGAGTTTCCCCGACGCCTCAACGCCAAGGCTTTGGAATTGGGCCTCACCGGTGATCTGGCGATTCGAAACTTTGATCGGGTCAGTTTCGATCTTGGTCCGGACATGGAGATAAGAGCCGAGGTCGATCGCCTCGGGATCGTCACGCGCTCCGGTACCGACAGAGACAGTGAAAGCCACTTCTGGAATGAGGAGGGGCACGATCACGATCATGGCGCCAACCCTGCGGGCAAGGGGCCAGCCGATATCTTGTACGCCTACATCGTCCAGCTTACAGGAACGGACTACCTGGTTTGGTACAAAGGTCCGCCGGAGAAGATGGATCTCACGAGGTCGTTGTCGGAGGCGAACGGGATCCTCGTTTACGACGCCTCCAAGCTCCTGCGCGTCGCCAAGAACGAGCTCTGGTTTCTTACGGATCCAAAGGACGTCCTGAAAATGATCTTTCTCTGCAGAGGCGACGACGACTAGCCGGCCCTCTGGCTGAGGAAAGTCCGATCCGTCGCCATGAAGCGAGACAGCATCGGACCGATCAACTGGCTGGCCGTAAAAGGCCGCCCTTCCGTTTCCGAAAGCACCGCGCTGTAGCGGACGAGGTCCCGATGGACGTCGGCAGTCAGTTCGATCGTCAGCTTGACGGGTGTGTCGTCCTGAAGACCTGCGAGTTTGAGGGCCATCAGTTTTCTCCATAGGGCTTCAGGATCAGGTCCTGGGCGACGATGACACGGAAGGCGAACCCGGGCCTGACTGTCAGGCGAGGCGCCACGCCGAGGCTCTTCTCGACCAGCCCCTGGCCAAAGCTGTTTACGCCGCCGGACACGCCCTGCGTCAGGGCTCGGGCGATGGCGTCCTCACCGCTGCTCAACCCGGCGGAAGACCCCACAGCGAGCAGGGTGGTCAAAGCTGCTTTCCGCAGGCGATCGCCCCAGCGATTGTCGACCCCATCCTCAAGCCCGGAAAAGCCTTCCAGATCCGCAGCGCGCAGATCGTCCAACGGAATCGATCGGCCATTGGGCAGGATCAGGCGGGTCCAGAGGACGGACAGACGCGATTGACCGAAGGCGACGTCGGCCTCGTAGGCGCCCAGGAGGCGTGAGCCCTTGGGGATTAGGAGGGTGCGCCCGGTTACGCTGTCGAAGACGTCGTCGGTGATCTGCCCTATGGCGGGGCCGGGCAGGTCGGAACGAAGCCCGGTGACGAGGGCGCCGGAGAGAATGGAGCCCGCCTGTACCGTATTGTCGGAAGCGGGAGCGCTCAGGCCGCTGCTCGACATGGAGGAGCCCTCCGCACCGGCGACTGCACCGGCTGCGCTCGACGTCGTCGCTGATGGGGACGCGGCAGTCGACGCATGCACGGCGCCGAGAAACAGGGTGCTCAAACGCGCGGCCTCGGCTTCCTGGGCCGCCCGCTGGCGCGCTGCTCCAGCGGCATTCTGGGCGGGATCGATCGCCACGGCGGTCGTTCCCATTGGCGGCGCCGCGACATCGACGCCCGAGTTCTGGGCGGCCAGGATCGGGCGGCCCAGATCACCGGGCAACGGCGGACCGAGTCTGGGAATGGCGCGGTCTCCCGGAGGCGCCGCATAGTCGGCCGGGAGCGACTGGAGGGTTTCCGGCGGCGATCCCCCCGTCCTGTACAGCTCCGGTTTGGCAGCCTTATCGGCGGGGGCGAGCAGGGCGAAGCCGAGGGCTGCCGCCAGGGCCAGGGCGGAGACCCCGCCGATGGCGATCAGCGCTTTTCGGGACAGTCTCATGACCGGCGGCGGCGCGGGCCTCAGACGCATCTGCCGGGCGATGTCATCCTTGTCCGGGGCGAGTTCGTCGCTCATCGGGCCGCCCGTCCCGTCTTCTCAATACGAACGACCTGCTCGCGTCGTCCCGGTCCCGCGAGACGAAGCTCGGCGACATCGAACAGGCGATCGACGACCATGCGACGGCCGAGGATCCGGTAGTTGACGAGTTCCGCGCTTCGGCCATCGTCGCTGCGCACGAAGAGCGGCGGCAGGCTCGCGGCGTCCAAGCCTTCGCCGAACTCGATGAAGACCCGTCGTCCGTCGTCGAAGACGCGGACGGGACGCCAGGGCGCGTCGTCCCCGGAGATCCGGTAGTCAAAGCGAAGGGCGTCGATATCGAGGACGGGTTCGGCCGCGCGCACTGCTTGCCGCGCTGAGGCCGTCTTCAGTGCGATCAACTCGTCCTGCGGATAGCGCCAGGAGACCGACGCCATATAGGTCGTGGCCGTGGAGCGAAGCTCGAGGTGGTAGGTCCTTCGATCGGTGTTGATGATAAGGTTGGTGCGCAGCGCGGGGCGCGTCGGTTTCACCAGAATGTGGACCCGAGCCTCAGCGCCGGCGCCGCTCAGCGTGTCGCCGATGATCCAGCGCGTCGTGTCGCCAGCGGCGACCGGGCCGGCCGCCGAGAGGATTTCGCCGGGCTGAAGGGCGATGTCGGTGATCTGCCCGGGAGCGGCATAGACCTGGAACAGGGCCCCTTCGTCGAAGGCGTAGAGTTGGATGGCGTTGGCATAGCCGTCGCGAGTGGGTTCGATCCGCGCCGCCGCATTGGCCAGTGCGATCCGCTCGGTCGGGTCTCGAACCTCCGCGATTATCGGGTCGGGTTCAGCGACGACCGGTGACGAGGACGCGATCGGGCTCTCCGCTGGCGGTGCGACGCCAGGGGCCGGGGGAAGGATTTCCGGCGCCGGCGCTGACGGACTCTCAGCTTGCAGGGTTGCGGCTGTCAGCGAGGTTACAAGCTCGGGCGAGGCGTGGCTGGCGCAGGCGCCGAGCGTGGCCGTCATGAGGAGGGCCAATGACGGAAAGACAGGACGAGGCATCAGGCGAGTTCCTTTGACCAGTTGAGAGCGCGGACGAAGACGCCCAGCGGATTCTTGCGCAGGGCTTCAGCGGTGCGGGGCGGCTGCGCGACGACGGTGAGGATCGCGGTCCAGCGTTCGGTCGAGGCCAGTTGGCCCTCCACGTAGCGCCGCTCAGTCCAGGCGACGCGGAAGCTGGACGGCGAGGCGCGGATCACACTGGAGACATCGACAGCGATCTGTGTGCGACCGACCTCGGCGAAGGGATCGTTCGTGCGCGCCCAGGCCGACAGCGCCTGAGCGCCTTCGTCGGTGGTGTAGTCATAAGCGCGAAGCCAGTTGCGCCGCACGACGACCGGATCGGCAGGGATGCTGCGGACCTCTTCGATGAAGCGGCTCAGGTGCCAGGCGATCTGGGGGTCCGACGGCTGATAGGCGGCGTCTGCGGGCGCCACGGCCTGGGCTTCGCCGAACTTGTCGACCTGGACCACCCAGGGCGTCACGACGCCTCGCGCCGACTGAACCACCAGCGCGCCCGCCAGTCCCGCCGAGAGGAACAGGGATCCGAGCGCCATCAGCCGCCAGTTTCGGGCCTGCACTCGGGCCGAGCCGATGCGGTCGTCCCAAGCCTGGGCCGCGCGTTGGTAGGGGGTGGTGGGTTGCGGGGTCTCGCCATAGTGAGCCGACGCGCGTTTAAACGGATTCATGACCGGTCCTCTGAGACTGAAACGGAGGCGCCGCCGCCCGGACGATCGCCGGAGCGTACGGCATGGATGGCGGTCTGGACGCCATGGGCGAGGGCCTGACGGCGCGCCATGTCGCGGGCCCAAGCCGGGCGTTGCGCCGCAGGCGGGGACGGCTGCATCGACGACGGTTCCGAGGCGGACGACGGCGAAGCCGCCATAGCTGCAGGCTCAAGCGCGCCTCGGGCTTCATCCGGGAAGGCGCCCCCGGTCCCGTCCTGCTCCGGCGCAGGCGCCGGCTCAGGCGCATTCGCCGCAGTTGATGCGCCGGCGCCGGACGACCCGTTCGCAGAATGTCCGCCGGCTGTCGACGCTCCACCGCCGCCTGATCCAAGACCGGGCGATCCGCCGCTGGAAGAGCCGCCGCCCGTCGGTCCTTTGGGCGGCGATCCGGCCGATGCCGCGCCACCCGAGGCGGAGCCGCCGCGACTGAGGAGGGCGGCCCCGCCGGCCCGGCCGGTGAGACCGGCCCCGGCGCCTGCGGCGAGGCCGACGCCGGCTGCGGCGGCCATGGCGACGCCGCCAACAGCGACCCCGGTTCCGACAGCCGCGCCTGCGCCAAGTTGAGGCGCGCCCGACACGAGGCCGGTGGCGATTCCGGGCCCGAAAATGCCGAGGCCCAGCAGCGCCAAGGCGCCCAGCATGACGGCGAGGACCTGTTCCAGGTTCGGAGCGTCCGCGCCAAAGTCGGAGACGAAGGCAGCGAACAGGGTGGAGCCGATGCCGACGATCACGGCCATCACCAGCACCTTCACCCCCGACGCCACGACATTGCCGAGCACCCGTTCGGCCAGGAAGGCCGTCTTGCCGAACAGGCCGAAGGGAATGAGGACGAAGCCCGCCAGGGTGGTCAGCTTGAACTCGATCAGGGTGACGAAGAGCTGCACCGCCAGCACGAAGAAGGCGATCACCACGATCACGAAGGCGACCATCAGGACGGCGATCTGGACGAAATTCTCGAAGAAGCCCGGGAAGCCCGACATCTGGCTGGCGGATTCGAGCATCGGGCGGCCGGCGTCGATCCCGGCCTGGGCGAGCTTGCCGGGGCGCAGGAAGTCGGCGGCCGACATCGAAGACCCCGCCGCCTTCAGGCCGAGGCCCGAGAAGCTCTGGAAGACAATGTTGGCGAGAGCGCTGAAGTTGCCGATCAGGAAGGCGAAGAAGCCGACGAACAGGGTCTTTTTCACCAGCCTCGCCATCACGTCCTCACCGGGCGCCCAGGCCCAGAAGAGGGCGGCGAGCGTCATGTCGATGACCACGAGGGTGGAGGCGATGAAGGCGACCTCGCCGCCAAGCAGGCCGAAGCCGGAATCGATGTAGCGGGTGAAGACCTCGAGGAACTGGTCGATGACGCCGGTGTCATTCATCGGAGGTCTCCGCAGCCGAGCGCAAGAAGAAGCGGTCGCGGCTTTCGGCCCAGGCCGCCCGGCAGGTTGGATCGCCCGCTCCGCCGGCGCCGGACAGGCGGCAATGCTCAAGAGTCTCGGAGAGTGGGGCGCGGGCTTCGATCGTGACGACCCGCACCTCGCCCTGCCGCGCGTCATCGACGGCGCGTCCGGCCAGGACCCCGGCAGCGATGACGGCGACGAGCGCGAGCCCGATCGTGATGCGGCCGAGCGGCAGGGCGGGCGGCGCGGGATCGCTCACTGGACCGGCGCCGTCGAGGGTCCCATGAACCGGCGGAACCGGGCCTGGGCGTCGGCGTGGGCGGCGGCGCGATCGGCCGCCTCCAGCGCCTGGGCCCGGCCCTGCGCCGCCAGAAGGGCGCTGAGTTCGGACAGTTGCGCCGCCTGAAGCGCGAGAAGCTGGTTTCCAGCCTGGGCCGCCTGCAAGGCGCCGGTCGAGGTTTGGCTCGCAGACACCAGCCGTTCCATTTCGACACGCGAGGTCTCCAGGCCGCCGACCACCCCGGCCTGCACCTTCAGGGCGTCTTCGAAGGCGCCGATGGAGGTGGACCAGCGTGCGTCCGCGCGGGCGACGAGATCGCGCTCGGTCGCCGTCATGGCCGCCGCGCCATAGCGGCCCTTGAAGGCGGTCTCGATCTGGTTGACATCGAACGCCAGAGCCTGGGCCTCGCCGAGGAGCGCCTGGGTTCGGCTGACCTGGGACTGTAGTTGGGCCAGCGATGACGTCGGCAGGCTAGCGAGATTACGCGCCTGATTGAGCATCATCGTTGCTTCGTTCTGCAGCGACTGGATCTGGTTGTTGACCGACTGCAGGGCGCGCGCAGCCTGGATGACATTCTGGGCGTAGTTGGAGGGATCGTAGACAGCCATCTGGGCGAAGGCCGGTTGCAGGACCAGGCTGCTGGCGAGGGCGCCGGCGAGCAGGGCGCGACGAAGGGTTTTCATGACGGGCTCCAGGGTCAGGGGTGAAGGGGGAGGGTCAGGTCGGGCCGGCCGGCGTCGAGCAGGTCGGCGGCCCAGGGCAGGCGGCGATGACGAAGCCAGGCGGCGGCGAAGCCGACCGGTCCGTGCTCGGCAAACAGCCTGGCGATGGCGGCCTGATCCGTGACGGAAGAGGCGGCGCAAAAGGCCAGGGACACCGGACCCAGACCGAGCTCGAACAGCCGATTGCCGCGCCGCGACTGGCAGTAGTAGTCGCGCTTGGGGATCGCTTGGCTGAGGATTTCGATCTGGCGGGCGTTGAGACCGAACCGGCGGTAGATGGCCTGGATCTGCGGTTCGAGGGCGCGGTCGTTGGGCAGAAACACCCGGGTGTGACAGCTCTCGACGATCGCGGCCGAGATGGCGCTGGACTCGATGTCGGCCAGGGATTGGGTGGCGAAGATCACCGAGGCGTTCTTCTTGCGCAGCGTCTTCAGCCACTCGCGCAACTGACTGCCGAAGCCCTTGTCATCGAGGGCCAACCAGCCCTCGTCGATAATGATGAGGCTGGGGCGGCCATCCAGCCGCGCCTCGATGCGGTGAAACAGATGGGCCAGGACAGGCCCTGCGGCGCCCGAACCGATCAGGCCCTCGGTCTCGAAGGCCTGCACCGAAGCGACGCCGATATGTTCGAACTCGCCGTCGAGGATCCGCCCCCAGGGACCGTCGAGGGTGAAGGGCGCCAGCGCACGCTTCAGGGCGTTGGACTGGATCAGGGCGGCGAAGCCCGACAGGGTCCGCTCCGCCGCCGGGGCGGACGCCAGGTTGGTCAGGGCCGACCAGATCTGATCCTTGATCTCGGGCGTGATCTCTACGCCCTCGCGTCGATAAAGATCGGCGAGCCAGCCGGCCGCCCAGGCGCGCTCGCCCGGGTCATCGACCTGTTCCAGAGGCTGCAGCGCCAGGCCTTCGCCTTCGCCGGACAGGGCGGCGCCCAGGTCGTGGAAGTCTCCGCCCATGGCCAGGGTGGCCGCCCTTATCGAGCCGCCGAAGTCGAAGGCGAAGATCTGGGCGCAGTCATAGCGGCGAAACGACAGGGCCATGAGGGCGAGGAGGACGCTCTTGCCGGCGCCGGTCGGTCCGACGATCAGGGTGTGGCCGACGTCGCCGACATGGTTGGAGAAGCGGAACGGCGTCGAGCCTTCAGTCCGGGCGAAGAAGAGAGGCGGACCCTCGAGGTGGTCGTTCCACGCCGGGCCCGCCCAGATGGCCGAGAGCGGCATCAGGT
>Ga0247808_10000688_pt1 | contig 16188 bp, 12 predicted proteins | sample UWRJL089202R1_FD_179914 | JGI IMG/M metagenome (GOLD analysis project Ga0247808, IMG submission 179914) | Plant litter microbial communities from Arlington Agricultural Research Station in Wisconsin, United States - UWRJ-L089-202R-1 | ecosystem: Environmental > Terrestrial > Plant litter >... | reverse complement strand
GTGCACGCATGAAGTTCGGCCACTTCGACGACGAAGCCAGGGAATATGTCATCGAGACCCCGTTGACCCCCTACCCGTGGATCAACTATCTCGGCAGCGAGGACTTCTTCTCGCTGGTCTCCCACACAGCGGGTGGTTACACCTTCTACAAAGACGCCAAGATGCGGCGCCTCACCCGCTACCGCTACAACGACATCCCCACCGACTCGGGCGGACGCTACTTCTTCATCAAGGACGGCGACGACGTGTGGACGTCCAGCTGGCTGCCGATGAAGAAGGACCTCGACTTCTTCGAGACCCGGCACGGCATGGGCTACACCCGCATCACAGGAGAGCGCAGTGGCCTTCGCGTCTCGACCCTGTACTTCGTGCCGCTGGGCGAGACGGCGGAGGTGCAGAAGGTCACGATCACGAACACCTCGGACACCGTCAAGACCTTCTCGCTGTTCTCCTACCTCGAGTTCTGCCTGTGGAACGCCCAGGACGACCAGACCAACTACCAGCGCAACCTTTCCATCGGCGAGGTCGAGGTGGACGGCAGCGCGATCTACCACAAGACCGAGTACCGCGAACGTCGCGACCACTACGCCGTCTACGGCGTCAACGCGGAGATCGCCGGCTTCGACACCGACCGGGAGACGTTCGTGGGCCTCTACGAAACCCTCGCCGAGGCCAAGGTGCCGCACGCCGGGAAGGCCGCGAACTCGATGGCCTCCGGCTGGTACCCGATCGGCTCCCACCAGGTCGACTCCACCCTGCAGCCCGGCGAGAGCCGCGACCTGGTCTTCGTTCTCGGTTACGTCGAGAACAACGCCGAATCCGGCCAGGAGAAGTGGGCCGACGACGCCAAGCAGGTCATCAACAAGACCCGCGCCCAGGAGTTGCTCGCCCGGCTCTCCACCACCGAGGCCGCGGACGCCGCCTTCGACGCCCTCGGCGTCTACTGGACGGACCTGCTCTCCGCATACACGGTGACGTCTCCGGACGACAAACTCAACCGGATGGTCAACATCTGGAACCAGTACCAGTGCATGGTGACGTTCAACATGAGCCGCTCGGCCTCGTACTTCGAGACCGGCATCGGCCGGGGCATGGGGTTCCGCGACTCCACCCAGGATCTGCTCGGCTTCGTGCACCTGATCCCGGACCGCGCCCGCGAACGCATCCTCGACATCGCCGCCACCCAGCTGCCGGATGGATCGGCGTACCACCAGTACCAGCCGCTCACCAAGCGCGGCAACAACGAGCTCGGCTCGGGTTTCAACGACGATCCGGCCTGGCTGATCATCGGGGTGGACGGCTATCTCAAGGAGACCGGCGACTACACGATCCTCGACGAGATCGTGCCGTTCGACAACAACGACGCCCTCGCCGAGACCCTGTACACCCACCTGACCCGGTCGTTCGAGTTCACTCTCAACAACCTCGGCCCGCACGGGCTGCCACTGATCGGCCGCGCCGACTGGAATGACTGCCTGAACCTGAACTGCTTCTCCACCACCCCCGGCGAGTCCTTCCAGACCACGGAGAACCAGGCCGGCGGGGTCGCGGAGTCGACCTTCATCGCCGCCCAGTTCGTTCTCGCGGCCGGCCAGTACGCGACCATCGCCGAACGCGGCGGGGACACCGTCCAGGCGGACAAAGCCCGAAAGGCCGCCGCCGACATGAGCCAGGCGCTGCTGACCCACGGATGGGACGGCGACTGGTTCCTGCGCGCCTACGACTTCTACGGAAACAAGGTCGGCACCCACGAGGACACCGAGGGCAGGATCTGGATCGAACCGCAGGGCTTCGCCGTTCTCGCCGGTGTCGGCGTTGAGCACAACGACGATGGCACACCGGTGAAGACCAGCCCCGCGTACCGGGCACTGGATTCGGTGGACAAGATGCTGGGCTCGGAGCACGGTCTGGTGCTGCAGTACCCCGCCTACCGGAGCTACCGCATCGAACTGGGCGAGGTGTCGACCTATCCCCCGGGATACAAAGAGAACGGTGGCATCTTCTGCCACAACAACCCGTGGGTGATCATCGGCGAGACCGTGATCGGCCGCGGCGCGAAGGCGTTCGACCACTACCGCAAGATCACCCCGGCCTACCGGGAGGATATCTCGGAGGTGCACCGCACCGAACCGTACGTCTACGCGCAGATGATCGCGGGCAAGGAGGCCTCCCGGCATGGCGAGGCCAAGAACTCCTGGCTCACGGGCACAGCGGCGTGGAACTTCGTGACCGTCTCGCAGTACCTCTTGGGTGTGCGCACCGACTACGACGGCCTTGTGGTCGACCCGCAAATCGGTCCCGACGTCGCCGAGTTCACCGTCACCCGCCAGGCGCGCGGCGCGACCTATGTGATCACCGTGGCCAACTCCGGCCGCGAGGGATCCCGGGCGAGCCTGACGGTCGACGGGGTCGCCATCGAGGGCCGCACCGTGCCATACGCCCCGGCCGGCGCCACCGTGCTGGTGCGCGCCACGCTCTAGCTGCCACCAGCACCCAGGGCCGGGTCGGAAGACCCGGCCCTGGGCGAGTCTGGCGTGTCCCGTCCGCGGGTTGAGCTTGTCGAAACCCGGCCGGGTCAGGCGACGGCGACCTCGACCTCGCCCGGCTCGGCACCGGCACTGCCGAAGATCAGGCGGCGGTTGGCGATCTTGTCGGTGAAGAACCTGTCGTGGCTGACCACGACGACGGCCCCAGGGAAGTGCAGCAGCGCGCGCTCCATCACCTGCGTGCTCGACATGTCGAGGTGGTTGGTAGGTTCGTCGAGCAGCAGCACCGAGGCGCCGGAGAGCAGGCACTGGGCCATGGCGACCCGGGCCTTCTGGCCGCCGGAGAGGTTGCCGATCTTCTGCTTGAGGTCGGCCTCGGAGAACTGGAACATGGTGAGGAACCGGTTGACCGACTTCTTGGTGGCCGTGAACGCCAGGCTGCCCTCGAGCGCGTTCACGGCGTGGCTGACGGTGTCGGTGTCGTCGAGTTCGGCCAGCACCTGGTTGTAGGACACCATCCCGGCGCCCTTGGCCCAGTCGACCTCGCCATGGTCGGCGGACTCTTCCCCGGTGAGCACACGCAGCAGCGTGGTCTTTCCGCTGCCGTTGGCGCCGAGCACCACGATGCGGTTGCCGCGACGGATCTCGAAGCTCAGGTCGGTGAAGAGCACCTTTTCGCCATAGGCCTTGCTGAGCATCTCGACCCGGCAGAGCACATCCTTCACGTGCAGGCCGCCGTAGATCTCGGTGATGATCTTGTCGACCGGCCGCGGAGTGCGGGACTTCTTGATGGTGGCCAGCTGGGTGCCGAGTTTCCGGCTCGCGGCCTTCTGCGCCTCCCGCCGGTCGGCGATACCCTCGGACTCGAACGCGAGCAGCTCGGACTCGTGCACGAACTGCGCCTCGAGGGTCTTGAGTCGGAACTGCTTCTGCACGACGTACTCGCCGAAGTTGCCCGGGTACTCGTGCAGGTGGAAGTTCTCCAGCTCGATGATGCGGGTCACGACGGCGTCGAGGAAGGTGCGGTCGTGGGAGACGATGACGGCGGCGCCCCTGAAGTCGCGGAACCAGTTCTCGAGCCATTCCACGCCGGCGACGTCGAGGTAGTTGGTCGGTTCGTCCAGCAGCAGCACGTCCGGTGCCTCGAGCAGGATCTTGGCCAGGGCGGCGCGGTTGCGCCAGCCGCCGGAGAGCTCGTCGATCGCGCACGTGCGGTGGGCCTCGTCGAATCCCAGGATGGTGAGGGCCGCGTCGATGCGGCGCGGGTAGTCCCAGCCGTCCAGCCGGTCCATGTCCTCGAAGAGCTCGGACTGCCGGTGGATCAGGCCGTCCAGTTCAGCGCTGGCCGAGGAGTCGGCGGCTATGGCCGCGTCGATCGAGGCGAGCTCGGCCTCGACGGCCTTGATCTCGACGAACAGGGCGTCGAGCACCTCGGTGATCGTCGACTCGCCGTTGAGCTCGGAGAACTGGGAGAAGTATCCGATCTTCACGCCGTCGTCGACCGTGACCGTGCCGGTATCCGGCGTCACCTGGCCGAGGATCAGCTTGATCAGGGTGGTCTTGCCCGAGCCGTTGCGGCCGATCATGCCGACCCGGTCGCCCGGCTCCAGCCTGAAGAAGGTCTCGCGGAGCACCTGGGTGTTCTCGAAACGCACGGTGACGTCGTTCAGCCGGATCAAACTCATGGGTGCTGCACTCTCGCGGGGAAGTCGGGGAACCGTCGCCGATCGGCGTGGTCGCGGGGAAGAGGGGGGGCGCCGGCTCAGTCGGTCTGCGGTGCGGCGTCGACGATGCCGATGAACCGGCTGCCGATGCCATCGACCTCGCGGCGGCTGAGGCCGGGCTGCACCTCGGGGAGTTCGTCATAGCCGTGGTGGTCGCAACTCATGTAGGTGAACTCCGGCCACCACTTCTTGGGCCGGACCGCCTCAGTGAAGCCGCAGACGCTGCAGGTCAGGGAGACCCAGACGGGCTTCTTGCCGGTGCGGTTGGATCGAGACTGCACCAGCCAGGCCGGCGGGTTCGCCTCGATCTCGGCGAGCTGGGCCTCGGTCATGCGGCTGGGAAGGTCGTGGCGCTGCGCCATCTCGAGGGGTATGTCGAGGCGGAGCGCTGCTTCTCGTCTGGTAATCATCACGGTCAACGATAGGTGCTGGGCGCCGTCACCGGGCACAGCAGTCGGCATCCTCAGGGAGGAACTGGTTCAATGAACCATGCCTGAAACCGTTTCTCCCCTCGGCCTGCTCCTGGATGTCGACGGTCCGATCGCCAGCCCGGACACCCGCACCATCAGCACCCCGAGCATCATCACCGACCTCATCACCCTGGCCGGCGCCAATGTGCCGATCGGCTTCATCACCGGGCGCTCGGCCCAATTCATCAGCGAACAGGTGGTGACGCCGCTGGTCGCGGCCGGCCTTCCCCAGGAGATGCGCATGTACGGCGTGTGCGAGAAAGGCGCCGTCTGGTTCCCGATCACCGCCGCGGGCATGGGCGACATCGTCGTCGATGCCCGTGTGGCGCTGCCCGAGGTCGTGGCCGGCCGCATCCGGGAGCTCGTGGCCTCGGACTACGCCGACAGCATGTTCTTCGACGAGACCAAACTCGCCATGATCTCCGTCGAGCAGCGAACGGATGTGGACCGGGCACGCTACCACGTCGCCCAGGCGTCCTTCGAGGCGGCGGCCTATGCGATCCTGGTCGAGCACGGCCTCGGCGTGCGGTTCGGGCATTTGGTCTCCCCCGACGCGACCGGCGCGGTGCCGTTCCGCATCGACACCACCATCATCTCCACCGATATCGAATCGGTCGACCTCGACAAGGACCGCGCCGCCGAACGGGCCGTGGCGTTCTTCGCCCAGGGCGGGCCCCTCCCCCGGGTATGGCGCTCCGTGGGCGATTCCCGCAGCGACTACAAGATGGCCGATCACCTGTACGCGGCCGGGTTCGATGTCGCGCACGTGGATGTGCGGCCCGCCGACGGGATCCTCGACCGCGGGTACCCCGTGATCGTGGAAGGCGACCTCATCCACGACGAGGCGGGGGCGGCCTTCCTCGGCTACTGGGTGCGGAAGCTCGGCCTGGCCGAGACGGTGTCCGTCTAGTCTTCGACGAACCGGATACCGTTCTGCAGGGTGCTGCGTAGCTCGAAGACCTTCTCGAAGCTGCCGCGCTCCATGCCCGCGATGCCGTCCCGGAGCACGCCCACGAGGCGAGACCGCGGGATGACGACGACCATGGCGCGCCGGCCGCGGCTCGGCAACGAGAACGGTTCGGTCACGGCTTCGTCGGGAGCGACCACGATGAGCGCCGTGAAGCGTACCCGCAGGGACTTGGAAAGGATGCGCGCGGCCGCCGCGAACTCGCTCAGCGGTTCTTCCCCCGGCTCGAGGGCGTCGCCCACGAGCTCGCCCCGGCGCAGTTGCACCGGCGCGCCCCAGTCCTCCGAGAGGATCGCGAACAGCCCGGCCGGGCCGAGCACGACATGGTCGATTTTCTCCACGTCGCCCAGGGTGGCCACATCGTGCCAGGCCGTGTAGCCGATACCGAGACCAGCGATGAGTTGTGCGGTGGACTCCTCGGCGAGGGCCTTGGCGAGGCGGTGCCGGATTTCCCGCGGAGCGGAGCGGATCAGGTCACTGGCATAGGGGTCCTCGATGGTGGTGCCGCGTCCGGCCCACTCGCGCAGCAACGCCAGATAGCGTTGCCGGGAATGCCCGCCCGGGTGCCCGTACATGCGCGCCTTCACCCCGGTGGACGCCGATCGCGCAGTTGCCGGTCCGGCGGCCCTCCCGGCTCCCCCGGCATCCGTGGCGCCGGGATACCGGGCGCCGTCGTACGCGGCCCGGCTCGCCGGGCTGCCGATGCGTTCCCAGGCCAGCTGCACGGCGTGGAACGAGGCCGCGGAGCCACCGACGTCGGGGTGAGACTGGCGAAGTTTCCGACGGTAGGCGCGCCGGAGTTCTTCGTCGGTCGCCGACGGGCTCACGCCCAGCACCTCGTACGGGCTGGCCGCAGCCGGACTCTCTGACATTCGTGCGGGTCTCTTTCGGCCTGGATCGGGTGAAATGGTTCTACATCAGCCTAGCCAGCGTTTCTGGCATCTCGCCGACACGGTGGGCGCGGCCGCCAGGACGTGGATTCCGTGCGACGATCAGCGGGTGAAGACTTCAGCTCTCGTACCGCGGGTGCGCCGCTCCAGCACCCGGCTCATCGCCATGGTCGTCGTCGGCGCCGCTGCCGGACTCGTCACCGGACTGACCGGTGATTGGCTCCTGGCCCCCGCCATCGGATGGTGCGCCGCGGCCGTGTTCTACATCGGCTGGGTCTGGCTCGTCGTCGCGCGGATGGATGCGCCGACCACTGCCGCGCACGCCACCAGGGAAGACCCGTCGCGCGGCATCACCGACCTCCTGCTGATCCTGGCGAGCCTGGCCAGCCTGGGCAGCATCCTCATTGTGCTCCTGCAGGCGCGCGGGGCCCAGGGCGCGGGTCAGGCCCTGCTGGCCGCTCTCGCTGTGGTGAGCGTCGGGCTGTCCTGGGTGCTCGTGCACACCCTTTTCACCCTGCGCTACGCCTCGCTCTATTACGCCGAAGAGGAGGGCGGGGTGGACTTCAACCAGGTCGACCCGCCGCGCTATTCGGACTTCGCCTACCTGTCGTTCACGCTGGGGATGACCTTCCAGGTCTCCGACACGTCGCTCACGAGCACGGTCATGCGCTCGGCGGCCCTCCGCCACGCCCTGATGTCGTTCCTGTTCGGCTCGATCATCCTGGCGACCCTGATCAACCTGGTCGCGGGTCTCTGACGCCGGCCCGGACACGGTCCGGTCGGTGGATCAGCCGGCGAAGGTTGCGACCGGCCGGCCGGTGACGCCGGGAACGGCCGTGAAGATCGACCCCGCGAGGAGGTCCTCACCGTCGGCGACGCCTTCGCGGGAGGTGGTGATGTAGAGCCGGTCGAGGGCCTCGCCACCGAAGGTGCAGGCCGTGACCCGGTGGGCATCGACCTCGATGACGGTGTCGAGGACGCCGGCTGCGGTGTACCGGTGCACGGCTCCCCCGGCGTACAGGGCGACCCACACGCCGCCGTCGCTGTCGACGGTGAGTCCGTCGGGGTATCCGGTCTCCTCGGGGATGGTGACGAACGGCCGGAGACCCGTCAGGCCGGTTTCCGGGGACCAGTCGAAGACGCCGACCTGTCCGGTGGGCGTGTCGTTGTAATAGGCGAGCGACCCGTCGGGGCTCCACTCGAGGCCATTGGAGATCGTCACCCCGCTCAGCGCGACGGTGACCGACAGATCAGCGGCCAGCCGGTACAGCGAGCCGGCGCCGGTGCGCTGGTCATAGCCCATGGACCCGCAGTAGAAGGATCCGTCCGGGGCGCAGCCGCCGTCATTCATCCGCACGGTCTCGTCGCCCCAGACCGACGGCAGCGCACGCCGGGTGCCGTCCGCGTCTTCGAGCGTGAACCCGCGCTCGGTGGCGATCACGGCACCCCCGGCCGCACGCGGCCGGAGTACGGCGGCGATGGCGTCGATGTGCCGACGCAAGACGGCTCCCCCCTCACCGAGGGTGAGGACGTCCCCGGCGAACAGGTCCACCAGGCGCAGCCCGCCCCAGGCCGGCGACCAGACCGGTCCTTCGCCGTGGAAGGTGATCGGGTCGGTGAGCTGCTCCGCGCGCACGATCGTGGACTAGTCGCGCAGCACGTGCACCGGAATGGCGATGGCGGCGCTGACCGCCAGGATGCCGCCGAAGAAGATCGGGCCCTGCCATGCGGTGACCGTGAAGGCCAGGCCGAACAGCCACAGGCCGACGACGAAGGCGGCCATCGCGATGACGAAAGAAAGAATGTGCATGGGCGGGGTCCTCTCAAGGGGGGTGCCGCGAAGGCGTTCCGGGCTCGCTTCGAGAGTACTAGCTCGCGCAGCCGGTGTCGCCTCGCTACGCGCTGTAGCCGACCTCGGTCTCCGGGCCGACGGCGTCGATGAGCTCAGGGGCGTCGCCAGTGATCGGAGCGACCTCGTAGAACGCCAGTCCGGCCGCTGCCTCAGCGGATGCCGCGACCGCTGCGTCGACGAGCGCCTGGTCGCCGTCGGCGTGCGGGTCCAGCCACCGGTCCCAGGTCTCTTCTGGCAGCACAACGGGCATGCGGTCGTGGATGCCGGCCAGTGCGCCCTGGGCCGGCCCGGTGAGGACGGTGGCCGTGAGGACCCAGCGGGCGGGATCGTCGTTGGGCAGGGCCGGGTTGCGCCACCAGGAGTACAGGCCGGCCAGGGCCAACGGCAGGCCGTCGTCCGAGTGCACGAAGTACGGTGTTTTCACGGTGCCGGCTGTGTGCCACTCGTAGTAGCCGGTGGCCGGGATGATCGCGCGAGTCTTGGCCAGAGCTGTGCGGAAGGTGGGCTTGTCCGCCACCGTCTCCGCACGGGCGTTGAAGGTGGCGAAGGCAGCGTTGAGCTCTGGCGAGAATGTGGGAACGAGCGACCAGCGCGCCGATTCCAGGCGACGAAGGGCCGGATTCGTCTTCATCGATTCGAGCACGATGGGGATCTGCTCGGTCGGTTTGACGTTCCAGGACGGCTCGGGCAGGTTCTCGCCCTCGTGCTCCACGTCGAACATGGCGGCGAGGTCAGGCGCCGAATCGGTCATGATGAATCGCCCACACATAGCCTCAGGGTATCGTGCCCGGCAGGGGTGGCCCGGTTATCCACACCGGTTGACTAATTCGAATCTCTGTTCGAAAATAAGAGGATGTCCCTCCCGTTGACTTCGCACTCCCCCGAGGAGTCACGCGTTCCCGACCGGCGCGGTGACCGGCTGGGTGAGAGGGTCAGCGAGCTGCAGGCGCGCATCCAGGGCATGCAACGCGATCGCTGGGAGGCCCCGGGCCGGCCCGTCAGCGCGGGTCTCGCCCGGCTCCTGCCGCAGGGCACCCTGCGCACCGGAGCGGTCTACACTGTCGACAATTCCACCTCGCTCCTGATGTCGCTGCTCGGTGCGGCCGCCGCCGACGGCGGCTGGGCCGGCGTGGTGGGGCTGCCCGATTTCGGGGCGGAGGCCGCCACCGGCTTCGGGATCGACCTCGCCCGGCTCGTGCTGGTGCCCACTCCCGGCGACCAATGGCTGGCCGTGACCGGCGCGCTGGTAGACGTGCTGCCGTTCGTGGTCGTCCAGCCGGCCCGGCCGGTAGGTGACGCCGAGGCGGGCCGCCTCGGCGCCCGCTTGCGCCAGACCGGGTGCACCCTCCTCGTCGCCGGATCCTGGCCCCAGGCGGAGGCCTCCCTGCACGTCACCCGCACACGCTGGGAGGGGGTGGGCGCTGGGCACGGCTACCTCTCCGGTCGGGACCTCACCGTGGAGGCGGCCGTCCGCGCCGGCAGCGGTCGCCGGACGCCGGCACAACTGCACCTCCCAGAGGGACCCGCCGTGCCCGACGCCGCTGGTTCTGTTCGCGGGCCGGTTGCCGTGCCCGTTCGCGTCGCGGATGCCTCGGCACGGCACCCGGTGGCGGGACATCCGGTGGCGGGGTGAGACCGTGAATCGGGAACGAACCATCGTGCTGTGGATCCCGGACTGGCCGGTCGTGGCGGCGAGGGCGGCCGCGGCGCTGGAGATCGGCGTCCCCCTTGTGCTCCTGCAGGGCGGCCTGGTGTTCGCCGCCTCCGAGGCGGCCCGCCACCAGGGCGTGCGGCGCGGCCTGACGGTGCGGGAGGCGCAGTTCCGCTGCCCCGACCTCGTCGTGCAGCCCTACGACCCGGTGCTCGACCGCCGGGCCTTCGACCCGGTGGTCGACGGCATCGAGGCCGTCACCCCGGGTGTCGCCGTGTTGCGACCGGGCACCTGCGCTATCCGTGCCCGGGGGCCGGTGCGCTACTACGGCAGCGAGACCGCCGCTGTCCAGGCGGTGCTGACCTACCTGAGAGGCGTCGGCTTCCCCGACGCGCGGGCAGGCGTCGCGGACGGCCCGTTCGCCGCCGAACAGGCTGCCCGGCACGGTGCGCCGTCCGAGCGGATCCACACCATCGCCCCGGGCTCCTCTGCCGGGTTCCTCGCCCCGCTTCCGGTCTCGACGGTGGCCGATGCCGGGCTCGGAACCCTGCTCGCCAGGCTCGGCGTGCACACACTCGGCCAGTTCGCCGCCCTGCCTGCCCAGGATGTTCACCGGCGGTTCGGAGCCGCCGCGGCCCAGGCTCACGCCAGGGCCGGTGGACGGGAACGTGAAGAGATCGTTCCCCGCACCCCCGCTCCGGTGTTCGACCAGGGCAGGGAGTTCGAGCCGGCGCTGGAGCGCATCGACCAGCTCGCCTTCGCCCTGCGTGCGACGGCAGAACAGTTCGTCCGCATCCTGCGGGAGCACACCCTGGTCTGCACGGTCGTGACGATCCTGGTCGGCACCGACGACGGCCTCCTCACCGAACGCACCTGGCGGCATCCACGGTGGTTCACGGCGACCGACCTCATCGACCGGGTGCGCTGGCAGCTGCAGGGCGAGGGCCGCGCCAGTTCCGGCCTGTCGGCGGGCGTCGTGCGGGTGGTCTTCTCCCCCGACCGGCTCGACGCGGTGGCCAACCACGAGGCCGGTCTGTGGGGAACAGGCCCCGACGAACGCATCCACCATGCCCTCACCAGGGTGCAGGGCCTCGTGGGGCACGAGGGCGTCGTGACGGCCTCGGTCGGCGGCGGGCGCATGCTCGCCGACCGGCAACGCTGGGTGCCCTGGGGCGACGACGCGCCGGCTCCCGCACCCGGTGGCGCCGGAGTGCGGCCCTGGTCGGGCAGTCTCGGTGGCCTGCTTCCGTCGACGGTGTTCACTCGGCGGGTTCCCGTCAGCCTGGTGGCCGCCGACGGGCGGGACGTGGCCGTGGACGAGCGGGGGGCCGTCACCCATGCTCCGGACCGGTTCACCGATCGGCCCGCCGGCGCCGACCCGCGCCGGGTTGTCGCGTGGGCCGGGCCGTGGCCCGTGCAGGAGCGCTGGTGGGACGCCGGGTCGTCCCGGCGGGTGCAGCGGATGCAGATCGTCGAGGATTCCGGGGACGCCTGGTTGTTGGCGCTCGATGACGACGGGTGGCGTGCGGAGGCCCGGTATGACTGAGCACCCTGGACCTGGCCCCCTGTGACCGAGCCCCGTATGACCCACCCCGACCCAGCGAAGGAGACCCGCCGTGGGATTCGATAACCCGCCCATCCCGTGGTCGGAGCTGGAGCGGAAACTCTCCGACCGGCGCCCAGGCGGGCCGCCTCCGGCCGCCGATGGCGGCGACAGCCCGGCCTGGTCCCGGCATCGTCAGCCCTACGTTCCGGTCGAGCCCGTGCGGAATACCGAGCAGGCCGTCCCGTACGCCGAGCTCCACGCGCACTCCAACTTCAGTTTCCTCGACGGCGGCAGCTCCCCGGAGCAGCTCCTCGAGGAGGCCGCCGGGCTGGGTCTTCGCGGCCTGGCGCTCACCGACCACGACGGCCTCTACGGGGCGGTGCGCCTGGCCGAGACCGCCGAGAGCTACCCCCAGATCCGGACCGTCTTCGGCGCCGAACTCTCGCTCGACCTCCCCCGGCGTCAGAACGGGGTCCCGGAGCCGGAGGGCACCCATCTGGTGGTGTTGGCCCGCGGTCAAGAGGGCTACCACCGGCTGGCCGCAGCCCTCACCGAGGGCCAGCTGGCCGGCGGCGAAAAGGGACGACCCAGCTACGACCTGGACGACCTCGCAGCACGATCGGCCGGGAATTGGACGATTCTCACCGGTTCTCGGTCGGGGGCGGTTCGGCGAGCACTCGCCGACGGCGGGGAGACCGCCGCGGCCCGGGAGATCGACCGCCTGGTGGCGCTCTTCGGCCGGGACAGCGTGAAGGTGGAACTGGTCGACCACGGGCAGCCGCAGGACACCGTGACGAACGACCTCTTGGCCGGCCTCGCCGAGCGGGCCCGGCTGCCGGTGCTCGCGACCAATAACGTCCGTTACGCCCGCCCGTCGGATTTCCGGCTGTTCTCGGCCCTGGCGGCCGTGCGCGCCCAACGCAGCCTGGACGACATGGACGGCTGGCTTCCCGCCGGGCCCACCCGGCATCTGCGCAGCGGCTCCGAGATGGCGGAACGGTTCCGCCGCTACCCGGGAGCTGTGGCGGGCACCGTTCCTCTGGCCGACGACCTCGCCTTCTCCTTGCGCCGGGCCAGACCCCGGCTTCCGCAGCAGCACGTCCCCGAGGGGCACACCCCGATGAGCTGGCTGCGCGAACTGGTCTGGGCCGGCGCCGAGCGGGCCTATCCGGGCTACAACGACAATGTGCGGGATCGCTTGGAGAAGGAGCTGGCCGTGATCGAGGCCAAGGACTTCCCCGGTTATTTCCTCATCGTGCACGATATCGTCCAGTTCGCCCGCGGGCGCGGCATCCTCTGCCAGGGACGCGGCTCCGCGGCGAACTCGGCGGTCTGCTTTGTCATCGGGATCACCGCCGTCGACTCGATCTTCTATCGCCTCCCTTTCGAACGGTTCTTGTCCAGCCTGCGCGAAGAGGAACCCGACATCGATGTCGACTTCGATTCCGACCGGCGCGAAGAGGTGATCCAGTACGTGTATGAACGCTATGGACGGCTGAACGCGGCCCAGGTCGCCAACGTCATCACGTATCGGCCCAAGTTCGCCGTCCGTGACATGGCCAAGGCGCTGGGCTACAGCACCGGCCAACAGGATGCCTGGTCCAAGCAGGTGGAACGCTGGGGCGGCACCGTCAGCAGCGCCGACCACGACATCCCCGAGCAGGTCACCGATCTGGCCGGGCAGGTTCTGGGCTTCCCCCGCCACCTCGGCATCCACTCCGGCGGCATGGTGCTCACCGACCGCCCCGTCGGCGAGGTCTGCCCGATCGAACACGCCCGCAAGGAAAACCGCACCGTTCTGCAGTGGGACAAGGACGACTGCGCCTGGATGGGCCTGGTCAAGTTCGACCTGCTGGGGCTGGGCATGCTCGCCGCCCTGCAATACACCTTCGACCTCGTCGCCGAGTCCCTGGGCGAGACCTGGACGCTCGGCAGCATCCCACGCGAAGAGGCGGGCGTCTACGACATGCTGTGCCGCGCCGACTCCATCGGCGTGTTCCAGGTCGAGAGCCGGGCACAGATGGGAACTCTCCCGCGCCTGCAACCACGCCGGTTCTACGATCTGGTCGTTGAGATCGCCCTGATCAGGCCGGGTCCCATCCAGGGTGGCGCTGTGCATCCGTACATCCGGCGGAAGCTCGGCCAGGAACCGGTCACCTACTTGCACCCCAAGCTCGAACCGGTATTGGAGCGGACACTCGGGGTGCCCCTGTTCCAGGAGCAGCTCATGCAGATGGCCATGGCCGTTGGCGGATGCAGCGGCGAGGACGCCGATCTCCTGCGCAGGGCCATGGGCTCCAAACGCGGTGTGGAGAAGATCTCCACCCTGCGGGCCACCCTGTACGAGGGCATGGCCGGCAACGGCATCACGGGCGACCTCGCCGACGAGATCTACGAGAAGATCGAGGCCTTCGCCAACTTCGGCTTCGCCGAGAGCCACTCCATCAGCTTCGCCCTGCTCGTCTACGCCAGCGCCTGGCTCAAGCTGCACTACCCCGGAGCGTTCCTGGCCGCCCTTCTGCGCGCCCAGCCGATGGGCTTCTACTCCCCGCAATCGCTTGTGGCGGATGCCCGCCGGCATGGCGTTGAGGTGCTGCGACCGGATGTGCAGCTCTCCGGTACGGCAGCCGTCCTGGAGCAGGCGGCCGATCCCGCGGCCGGCGGTGGACGCGAGGCGTGCCTGGACTCTGAGCAACCGCCCGTTGCCGAGTACGACCGCAGCCGCCCGGCCGAAGACCGGGCCCACAGGCGGGACGGTGCCTGGGCGGTGCGGCTCGGCCTGGCCGGGGTTCGGTCCATCGGCACGAACGTCGCCGAGCGGATCGTGGCGGAGCGGGAACGTTTCGGCCCGTACCGGTCGATGAACGATCTGGCCCGTCGCGCCGGCCTGTCGGCGGAACAACTCGAGTCCCTGGCCACCGCCGGCGCGTTCGAGGGCTTGGGGCTCGAACGCCGGCAGGCGTTGTGGAGTGCAGGCGAGGCCGCTCAGGACACCGACGCGCACCTCGCCGGGTCGGTCGAGATGGTGCAGCCGCCCCTCCTGGCCTTGATGACCCCCGTTGAGCAGGTCGCCTACGATCTGTGGTCCACCGGGGTGTCCACGGACGACCATCCCATCCGCCACGCCCGTTCCAGGCTCGAAGCCCGCGGCGCCGTGCCCGCCGACAGGCTGGCCCGCGCCGAGAACGGCCGGCGCATCGAGGTCGGCGGCATCGTCACGCACCGCCAGCGGCCTGCGACGGCCAACGGAGTCACCTTCATCAACCTCGAAGACGAGACCGGGAATGTCAATGTCGTGGTCAGCGTGGGTGTGTGGAACCGCTTCCGGCGCATCGCCCGGGAATCTCCGGCCCTGATGATCCGGGGAATCCTGGAGCGCTCCCCCGAAGGCGTCGTCAACCTGATCGCCGACCGGTTCGAACCGCTCACCGTGGTGGCCCACACGTCGTCACGTGACTTCCGCTAGCGTCGATCCAGTGACTGATGACCGCTACTCGAATGACGTACTCGCCGACGGATGGCGAGAGGCCGGCCGCCGGGTCGTACCGCAGCAGGAGGCCGTCCGCGACCTCGTCGTGGAGGAGGTCGCCACCGGATTCTGCGGGGCGGTGATCCGCGTGGAGAAGAAGGTCGTCACGCTCGAGGACCGGTTCGGGAAGCTCCGCCTCTTCCCCCTGGGCGCCGGCTTCCTTCTCGACGGGGAGCCCGTGGTCCTCGTCCCGCCCCGGGCGAGTGCCCCGGTGGGCCGCGGACGTACCGCATCGGGATCTTTCGCCGTGGCCGATGCCCCGGCCCGGGTGGCCAGGGCCAGCCGGATCTTCGTGGAGGGCCGGCACGACGCCGAGCTCGTGGAGAAGGTCTGGGGCCCGGACCTGCGCATCGAGGGTGTCGTGGTCGAGTACATAGAGGGCGTGGACAACCTCGCGGAACTGCTCGCCGAGTTCAAGCCCGGTCCGACACGCCGCGTGGGCGTTCTCGTCGACCATCTGGTGCCGGGCTCAAAGGAGAGCCGGATCGCCGAGGCCGTCGCCCGTGGACCGCATGGACGTCACGTCCTCGTGGTCGGCCATCCATACGTGGATGTGTGGCAGTCGGTCAAGCCCGCCCGGCTGAATTTGACCGCCTGGCCGCAGATCCCCCGCAGCATCGAATGGAAGCACGGCATCTGTCAGGCACTGGGCTGGCCGCACGAGGACCAGGCCGATATCGCCCGCGCCTGGCAGCGGATCCTGGGCCAGGTGCGTACCTACGCCGACCTCGAGCCTGCCCTGTTGGGCCGGGTGGAGCAGCTCATCGATTTCGTGACCGTCGATTGATCCGGCGCATCCGTAACATTTGGGCATTTCGGCCAGAATTCGTAACACTTTGATCCCTTTTTGGCACAGATCTCCACGCGGACCGAGCGATGTGGGCTAGTGTGGACGAAGTAGTTGTAGTGCTTGCACGTCTAAAAAACGTATGGACTTCGGTCGGTACGGGCTTATTCCTTTCGGAAGCGGACGACGAATACCGCGACGAACGGCCTCGAAAGTCGGGGCCTTTCTAACACTCCTGGAGGAGTTTCATAATGGCAACAGGTACCGTGAAATGGTTCAACGCTGA
>Ga0247808_10000684_pt1 | contig 16214 bp, 16 predicted proteins | sample UWRJL089202R1_FD_179914 | JGI IMG/M metagenome (GOLD analysis project Ga0247808, IMG submission 179914) | Plant litter microbial communities from Arlington Agricultural Research Station in Wisconsin, United States - UWRJ-L089-202R-1 | ecosystem: Environmental > Terrestrial > Plant litter >... | reverse complement strand
GGTCGAGGCCGTCGTCCCAATACCGGGACGGGTGCGGAAACACGGCGTCCCAGAGCTCTGAGTCACTGAGCGTGTCGAGAAGGTGTTGCGTGGTGGCATCCGGTTTGCGAATCCCGCCGCGCGGGGCGTATTCCTTCCACGCCTGGGCCCACTCGGTGCGCCAGCGCTCGGTCGCCGCGCTCGGATCGATCGACGCTGGCCTCACGGATGTCCCAACCTGTGGTTCGGAGTCAAGCTCGGGCACCTCGGGGACGGACAGATGCCATGCGCTGCGTACAAACAGAAGAAGCGTAAGCGCGTCCGAGCTCTGAATGTTGATGACCATGTCCGACGGCCACGGGTTGCCGGGCATGGGATCGGTGGCGCGCATGCGCCCACTCTCTACCCGGACGGTGTCGAAGACAAGGCCCCGGATACCTGCGTGCTCGCTCGCGCGAGCCACGGGTCACCGTCGATCGCCCATCGGTCGATGACCACCTGCGCGCGGGCGCGGCTCGCCGGATCGAGGCCGGAGACGAGCGGGATGATGACGTCCCGAGAGAGTGGGTCCACCAGCTCGGGGAGGGTTGCGGTGCGAAGGAATCCTTCAATTCGGGTGAGGTCCGATGCCATGAGTAGCCGCACATGGGACTGAAGCAGCACAATGGCTGCGAGTCGGCGCTCGTAGACGGGGTTCCGCCAGAGTTCCGAGCTGAGTGACGTGACGTCGTCGTGGCTCATCCCGGGGAACTTGCGGCAGGCATCCCGGACCGTGCCCCGAACGGCTCCAATGGATGCGCCGTAGAACTGGAGAGTGCTGTTCAGCCGTTCGCGTTCCGCGTCAGCGCGGTACCAGTCACCCTCGTATTGGAGTGCCGAGTCAATAAACTCGCCCGCATCGCTCACTCCCCTATTGTGCACACGCTCGGGCGACGTGCGCCTGCGCGGCCACCCGGTGAAGTCCGGAGGAGGGCTTCACCGAGCGGACGTGCGCGGGACACTACTCGCCGAGGATGCGGTAGAGCGCGCGACGGGTTTCGTCGATCTGCGCGACAGCGGCGGTGCGCTGTTCTTCGGTGGCGGCGAACTTGACCTGGTGGATAACACCCATCAGCTTCGCAACGCTTTCGTGAAGACCCGCGTTTGCCTCGGTGTGCTCGGACGCTCCCTTGAGAACATCATTGAGCTCCTCGACGTGGTCGGCCACATACTTGCGGCCGTCGTCGGTCAGCTGAAAGTCGGTGCGCTTGTCTTCGCTCGTGGCCTCAATGAGACCCTCGTCGACGAGCTGCTGGAGTGTGGGGTAGACGGAGCCGGGGCTTGGCGTCCAGCTTCCACCGGTGCGGTCGGAGATCTCTTTGATGAGTCCGTATCCGTTAGCGGGGGCTTCCGCGAGAAGCGACAGGATCGCGTCCCGTGCGGCACCCTTGCGGCGACGCTGGCCGGGGCCACCGAATCCGCGGGGGCCTCCGCCGCCGAAACCGCGTCCGGGGCCAAAGCCAGGGCCGTGTCCGAACCCGGGAGGGAATCCCTCGCCGCGACCGAATGCTGCTCGTGCGCGGCCCGGTCCGAAGGCGAAGAGGCCTTCAGCGGCAGGGTTGTGGTGATGGTGGTGCTGAGAAAAATTAGAAGAGTCGCTGTTCATTGCGAACCCGTCCTTTCGTTTGAGGATCACGAAGAACGAGATTGTTCTTCGATATCTCAACGATAGGTCTTTATATCTATCTTTGCAAGTACCCGGTGCAAAAACTTTGCGCCGCGTCATCTACACAACAGAACTCCCTACATGGAGTTCGCCGCCACGTCGTAGAGCACATCCTCATTGCCGGCGTAGATCCCATTGGCGCGCGGCCAGTGGGAAATCACATCGGTGAAACCGAGTTCGGCCGCACGCCCAACCAGGTCGTCAAACGCGCCGACACTCTCGAGCGAGAACTGTGCGTCCGAGTCGAGGTTGAGGTACCGGTCGATCGACGCGGGATGGCGCCCAGCCTTCTCCGCCGCTTCGTCCAACCGCCCCGCGCGCTCGGCGATAACCGACCACCACGCATCCCCCGTTTTGTCGTCTGGCCCAAACGTGACCCAACCCTGGCCAAACTGGCCAACGAGGTCCAGTGCCTTCGGACCGTTGGCCGCGAGTACAAACGGCATACGGGGGCGCTGCGCGGGTTCTCCGACCATTCGGGCGTTCTTAGCGGTGAACCAGTCGCCGGAGAAGCTGATCCCGGGTTTCGATTGCTCTGTGGTGGTGGATGACGCGGCTTCGGTGGTGGATGACGCGGCTCCCGGCTCAAAGCGCAGGAGCTTGTCCAATAGCTCCACAAACTCCACGTACCGGCGGTGCCGCTCCCCCGCCGTGAGCTCGCGCTCACCCAACACATACGCGTCGAAACCCGTACCGCCGGACCCGATTCCCAGCAGGAACCGGCCTCCGGCAATCTCGTCCACCGTGGCGATGTCCTTTGCGAACGGCACAGGGTGGCGGAAGTTCGGTGACGTCACAAACGTTCCGAGCTTGATCGACTCGGTCGCCGCGGCGGCCGCGGTCAGCGTCGGAACCGTCGCGTGCCACGGCTGGTCGGCCAGGCTGCGCCACGACAAGTGGTCGTAGGTCCACGCGTGGTCAAAACCCAGCCCCTCTGCGGACTGCCACTTGCGGCGCGCGATGGGCCAGGGATCTTGGGGAAGGATGACGATACCGAAGCGCATCGTTCGAGTGTAGGGGCGCAGTCTGGGCCAACGCAGTCCCCTGGCTCGCTCGACACCACGGTCTACTCGACACCACGGTCTAGTTGTGCGGGAATCCCCACTCAGAAGCGAACTGCGCCGGTGTCAGCACCGCCAGTTCATCACGCGCGGTCTGAAGAAGCGCTGGTGCATCACTGAGGTCGCCCGACGGGGTCGAGTAGATAACATCACCGCTCACGCGATCAATAATCACGAGGTCAGTCAGCGACGGTGCGGTCTGCGATCCGGTGATGGACCCCACGATTCCCAGAAGAACGGTCATCGCCATTCTTTTGCGATGCTCCCAGCCCTCTTTTGGTACCTCTCGAAGCTCGGCGGACCAGAGGTCGGAAGCAGATTCAGCGGTATCCATTGAGGGAGAGTCTAGGCACCGGAGATATGCGGACCGCGCGCGAGATCGGTTATTCCGCGAGCCCCTTGGCTGTACCGGTGAGCTGGGCGCCCGTGCTGTCATAAACGAAACAGATCACTTCTTGGTCGCCAGCACCCCAACTACCCTCGGTCGGAGTGAGCGGGTAGTAGTCGAGACGCGACGAGTCGTAGTCGAGTCCGACGAACGTCTCGAAGCCGGCAAAGCACATTTCGTCTGCAGCGGTGGCTACCGCGTCGTCACCCGGATAGTCGCCATCGGGCAGCGTTCCGACGGAATATGCCTCGTTGTCGTGCGGCTCGGCGCACGGAACAGTGGCAACAGTCGCTACCTCACCTGAGGTGGTCGAGTCATCATTGGTGCAGTCGCCCACGGTGACCGCAAAAACATCTGCCGAGTCATTCGCCTCGGTTATCTGACCGGTTTCGTCGCGGACTGGCTCGGTTCCCATCGAAGAGCAGGCGCTCAAGCTGAGGGCGAGAAACCCAACGGCCAGGGGAATCATCAACTGGCGAGCGCGCGAGGCAGCAATATTCATGAGACTGGATGCTTCTCTTTCGTGTAGGTGAGGATTTCGAGTGTAACGATTTCATGTGAATCGCTTCGAGTAATCCTTCACCCCCCTTTCGGGTGTGGCTGCCGCAGGCACCCAGGGCCGCGCGACACCCTGTCACGCCCACCCGTCGCGTCTACTCCGGTGCTCCGCCGGCGATGTTGAAGAGCCAATGGATACCGAACTTGTCAGTACACATTCCAAACGTGTCGCCCCACGGTGCCTTCGTGAGCTGCTCCCCGATGGTGGCGCCAGCAGAGATGCCATTCCAGTACTCCGTGATCTGGTCCTCGTCATCACCGCTTAGTGACACCGAGACGTTCGTACCCACAATGTGGTCCATTGCGTTCGGGACGTCAGCTGCCATCAACACCATTCCGATTGGTGTCTCAAGCTGACCGTGCATCAGCTTGTCCTTTTCGGCGGGATCGTCGCTCGCACCGAACTCACCGAACGTGCTCACGGTAAGTTCCCCGCCGAACACGGACTGGTAGAACTCGAGCGCCTCCCGAGCGTTATCGCGAAAGTTCAGGTAGGGGTTGAGTCGGGTGGGCATCAAAACACTCCTCTGATCGGCAATACAGTGTGTTCATTATTGACCGCCCAAGTGCACGCGACAAGGCATTTGCGCAGCCAACAGAGGGCCGCCAAGAAGAAATACTGCTGTGCTGCGTGAGAGAATGGACGGATGTCTGTTGCCGCCCGCCCTCCTGCGAACCCCGCCGAGTCTTCATGGAAAACAACCATGACCGCACTCACCGCGGCAAAGGCTCCGTCGACGGCTCGTCCGTTCGGCAGCGGACTGGCAACAACGACCTCGATGACGAGTACTCCCCTCGGCCTGCAGTTCGAACTGCGTGAGCAGACACCGCGCACCGCCGACCGGTGGCGCGGCCCCACGGCCAAGCCCGCGTCGACCGAGATGGAGCCTGGCGCCACGTATCGCCTGGGGGTGCGCCCCGTCATCCCCGGAACATCCGGCAACTGGGTGCGTACCAACGTGACCTGGAACTCGATTACCCACCAGATGAACCGTCTCGCGCTCAACGCCGAGCAGCACCGCTGGTTCACCGAGTTCGCCGCGCTCTACCGCGCCACCACGCGCGACGTCTATACCGGAGCGGATCCCGACTGGATCTACCTCGACGACTTTCACAGTCCTCTTCTGTGGCCGCTCCTCGCGGACGCCACTCGGCTGGGCATCGAGCTTGTTGGTAGCAAAAAGGACACGTCCGTCACCATTGGCGCCCGGTCAACCGTGCGCCTCGACGCGGCGTCGAGCGACGACCGTGACCTCCAGCTCGCTACCATCCTCGAGATCGACGGCAATCGCTACCCGGCCGAGACGGCCGGCGCCCTGGGAAACCACGGGGTCTACCACTTCGAACTGTCCCCGCAGACGGTGTTCCTGCTCGCGCCCTCGCCCGATCCGCTGAGCGATGAGCAGCGCCGCCTGCTCAAGCACCCGTCCACTCTGGTGGTGCCCGCCGACGACGTCGAAGAGTTTCTCGCCGAGTTTTTCCCCAAGCTGCGCCGCAGCGTAGAGGTCTCGAGCGCCGACGAGTCCATCGAATTCCCCGAGGTCATCCCTCCCCTGCTTGTGCTCACCGCGACTTTCCGCGCGAAGCACGTGCTGCGCCTCGCCTGGGACTGGGAGTACACCGAGGCCGGCGGCGTCGCCCGTCTGCCCTTACGAGAAACCATCGCCGACGAAGACCAGCGCGACCCGATTCTCGAGCGCCGCACCCTCGCGCTCGTGGAGCACACCCTCCAGACAAGCGAGGGCAGCCTCGACCTCGTTGCGCAGCTGCTGCCCAACACCACCCTGCAGGGCCTCGAGGCGGCCGAGTTCACCGACAAACTCCTGCCGATCCTCGCCGAACTTCCCGGTGTGCGCGTTGACGTCGACGGAACCAAACCCGACTACCAGGAGCTCACCGAAGCCCCCACCCTGAGCATCAAAACCGTCGAAACCGACCAGCGTGACTGGTTCGACCTCGGCGTGATCGTCACGATCGAGGGACGCGACATCCCCTTCGGCCCACTCTTCAAGGCCCTCGCCAAGGGTCAGAAGAAGCTGCTGCTCGTCGACAACTCGTACCTCTCGCTTGACCACCCCGCGTTCGAGGAGCTCCACCGACTCATCGGTGAGGCGTCCACCCTCCAGGAATGGGAAACAGGCCCACGCATCAGCCGCTACCAGGCCGCGCTCTGGGCCGAGTTCGAAGATCTCGCCGACGAAACCGAACAGGCTCAGGCCTGGCGTTCCGCCGTTGCGGGACTTCTCCAGCTCAGCACGGTTGACCCCTCGGCTCTCGATCCAACCCCGCTGCCCGCCGGTATCAACGCCACGTTGCGTCCGTACCAGCAGGACGGCTTCAACTGGCTCGCGTTCCTCTGGAAGCACCAGCTCGGCGGTGTCCTCGCCGACGACATGGGTCTCGGTAAAACTTTGCAGACGCTTGCGCTGATCTCCCATGCAATCGAGAAACGGGGGGTGGATGACGCGGCTGCACCTTTCCTCGTAGTGGCCCCCACTTCCGTCGTCTCGAACTGGCTCGCCGAAGCGGAGCGTTTCGCGCCCCACCTTGACGTGCGCGGGATCACCGCCACCGAGGGCAAAAGTGGCGCACGCCTCAAGCGGCTCGTTGGCGGTGCGGACGTCATTGTGACGTCGTACGCGCTGTTCCGTCTCGACTTCGAGGCCTATCAAGACGTCTCCTGGGCTGCCCTTATTCTCGATGAGGCGCAGTTCGTCAAGAACGCCACGTCCAAAGCGCACGAGGCCGCGAAAGACCTCAACGCACCCTTCAAGCTGGCCATCACCGGTACCCCGATGGAGAACAGCCTCACCGACCTGTGGGCACTGTTCGGCATCGTCGCGCCCGGACTCTTCCCCTCGGCCCGCAAGTTCGCCGAGGAGTACGTGCGACCGATCGGCCGTGGCGAAAGCCCTGAGGTGCTCGAGAAGCTGCGTCGTCGCATCCGTCCGCTGATGATGCGCCGCAGCAAAGACATCGTGGCCAAGGACCTGCCGGCCAAGCAGGAGCAGGAACTACGCATCGATCTCAACGCGCGCCACAAAGAGCTGTACGACACGTACCTGCAGCGCGAGCGTCAGAAGTTGCTCGGTTTGCTCGGCGACATGGACAAAAACCGCTTTATCGTCTTCCGGTCGCTGACCCTGCTGCGCATGCTGAGCCTCGACGCCTCACTCGTTGACGACAAGTACTCCGACATCCCGTCCAGCAAACTCGATGCGCTCTTTGAGCAGCTTGACGACGTGATTGCCGAGGGTCACCGCGCGCTGATCTTTAGCCAGTTCACCTCGTTCCTCGGCAAGGCTGCAGCCCGCCTCGAAAAAGAGGGCATCGAATACGCCTATCTCGACGGGTCGACCCTCAAGCGATCTGACGTCATCAAGAAGTTCAAGGAGGGCAACGCCCCCGTCTTCCTGATTTCGCTCAAGGCCGGTGGATTCGGACTCAACCTCACCGAGGCCGACTACGTCTTCTTGCTCGACCCGTGGTGGAACCCCGCGACCGAGGCCCAGGCCGTCGACCGCACCCACCGAATCGGCCAGACCAAAAACGTGATGGTTTACCGGATGGTCGCCAAAGGCACGATCGAAGAGAAGGTCATGGCGCTCAAGGCACAGAAGGCCAAACTCTTCAGCGCAGTGATGGATGACGATGCGGTGTTCAGCGCTGCTCTCACCGCGGACGACATTCGCGGCCTGCTGGAGTAACCAGCACGCCGCGAATGTCGATTCAGTACAACAGGGCGTTATGCCCCGTGGTCGAAGAGCGTCAGTGCACCAGCACCGGCGCTTCCGCGGATGCCGCAGGAGTAGCCACCGAGGGATCGTGGGACTTGCGACGGAACAGGAATGCGGCCAACACAGCGCCGAAGGCGAAGAATGCAGCGCTCCACCAGTACGCCGTCGCGTAGCTGTGGATCGCGGCCTGCGCAGCGGCGTCGGCTGCACCCCCATTGTCGGCGAGATAGTTCGTCGCCGCGGTCGCGGCGAGGGTGTTGAGTAGTGCAACACCAATGGACCCACCAACCTGCTGGCTGGTGTTGACCATTGCCGAAGCAACTCCGGCGAATTCGCGGTCGACCCCGAGTGTTGCCGTCTGCATCGCGGCGGGCATGGTCGATCCCATACCAAATCCGATGATCATCAGCGGTACAAGCAGGTCGGGCGCGTAGTTGCTGTCGAGCCCGAGGCGGGTGAGCAGCACCATTCCGATTGCGGACACGGTCATACCGAACGGAACCATCACCTTCGGCCCGAAACGCGGGAGCAGCAGGTTTGTTCCCAGCTGAGCCGCGAGAACCAGCATGGCAATCATCGGCAAGAACGACAGGCCGGTCTGAATGGGCGAGTACCCGAGCGAGGCCTGCAGGAAGTAGGTAACAAAAAGGAAGATGCCGAACATGCCGGCTCCCGCGATAAGTACGGCGGCGTAGGCCGCGGCACGGTTACGGTCGAGAACGATCGAGAGCGGCAGGAGAGGGTGGGCCGCCCGGCGCTGCCACAACACAAAGGCAGTCATCAACACAACGAAGCCGGCAAGCATGCCCCAGGTCAGTGGGGATTCCCATCCGTCGCTTTCCGCGGTTGCAAGTCCATAGACCAGGCCGAACAGCGCACCGGAGACAAGAACGGTGCCCGGGATGTCGAGCTTGGGGCGTGGCCCGGTGCGCTCGGCGTTGGTCACAAAGACCATGGCGCCGACCACGGCAACAATCGCAATAACAACGTTGATGTAGAGGTTCCAACGCCAGTCAAACTGCTCCGTCAGGATCCCGCCGAGAAGGAGACCGACGGCTCCACCGGCTCCCGCGATAGCGCCGAACACTCCGAAGGCGCGGGCACGCTCTTTCGGGATGGTGAAGGTTGTGGTGAGCACGGCTAGCGCAGTTGGCGCAAGCAACGCACCGAACGCACCCTGCAGTGCGCGAGCGGCAACGAGCAGGCCAAAGCTGTCCGCCGCTCCGCCAAGCGCGGAGGCAACGGCGAATCCGATGAGCCCGATGATAAAGGTGCGCTTGCGCCCTATCAGGTCAGACAGGCGACCGCCGAGGAGCAGGAGGCTGCCGAAGGCGAGCGAGTATGCGGTGATCACCCACTGGCGGTCACCGTCCGAAAATCCAAGGTCCGCTTGCGCCGCGGGAAGGGCGATGTTCACCACGGTGGAGTCGAGAACAACCATAAGTTGGGCGAGCCCAACGGTGATAAGGGTCCACCACCGGCGAGAGGGCGCCGCGATCGCGGCGGGAGAAGTCGAAGTCATTCCGTCACTATATACGGAACTGGCCAGTTTCGGATATCAATAGTTCCGGAACGTTCGGTAACCTATAATAAGGGAACAGATCAGAAAGGTGCGGCCGCAATGACGCAGCTCGACGCAGTCGAATCAAAACCCAAGCTCGGACGCAAGCGTGACCACACGCGCGACCCCGAGATCCTCGAGGCTGCACTCGATGTGTTGGCCGAGACCGGATACGACGGCATGACAATAGACATGGTGGCCGCCCGCGCGAAAGCCGGAAAAGCGACGCTGTACCGCCGTTGGTCATCCAAGGGCGAGCTTGTTATTGAGGCCGTCGCGTGTATGAAGTCGATCGACCTCGATTCCCTTCCTGATACGGGTTCTCTCCGCGGGGATTTCGTCGCCATGATCAGACCACACTCGATTGAAGACAGTCAACGCAAGCTCAAGATCATGACGGGGCTCCTCTCAATGCTGTCGAAGGACCCCGAACTGGCGGACACCGCCCTGGCCTCCATCATCGAACCCCGCGTTGCTGCAAATCGAATTTTCCTGCGCCGCGCAATCGATCGCGGCGAGATTCCGGCCAACACCGACGTCGACGCGATCGCGCTGGTGAGCCAGGCAATGGCCACGTACCGCGTGATGATTCTCCGCAAACCGGTCGACCGCGAGTTTATCCTGTCGACTCTCGACGGCATTGTTATGCCCGCCGTCGGCCTCGCGCCAGCGCCGGAGTAACGACCGAGAGCGACTCCGCGGCGCACCGATCGCTGCTATCGGGTCGGGATTTGTGCTGGTAGATGCGGTTTCCCGCAAAAAATGCGGACCAAAATGTAACAAGCCCGACACGTGAATGGGCGTACCGTAGCGGCATGACAGCGCCAGTCGAATCTAACGTCGTCCAGCACAGTGAGCTGAAACGGTCGATTACGGCCAAACAGCTTTACTTCTATGTAGTCGGGGATGTCCTCGGCTCTGGTATCTACGTCCTTGTCGGGTTGGTCGCTGCCGCGGTCGGCGGTGCCTTCTGGATGGCGTTCCTCGCAGGCGTCGCGATCGCCACCATCACCGGCCTCGCTTATGCCGAGCTCGTCACCAAGTACCCGCAGGCGGCTGGAGCATCGCTCTACATCAACAAGGCCTTCCGAAGTCCGGTCCTGACGTTCTTCATCACCATCTGTATGTTGTCGGCCAACATGGCAGCGGTGGGCTCCCTGGCCGGCGGTTTCACTCGTTACCTCGGTGGTCTCATCGGACTCCCCGAAGACGCCATTTGGGGAGCGGCCATCATCGCGCTGATCTTTGTGGCGGTTATCACGGCCATTAACCTCATCGGAATCACCGAGTCAGTAGTGGCCAACGTGGTGATGACCTTCATCGAGCTCAGCGGTCTTGTGATCGTGGTGATCATCGGAATCATCGCTCTGGTCGAAGGCGTCAATGACCCGTCAGTGCTTCTTGAGTTCAACACCGAGGGTGGGTTCGGCAATGCGACCCTCGCGGTGCTGGCCGGTGTTTCCCTGGCTTTTTTCGCCATGACGGGATTCGAGAATGCGGCCAATGTGGCCGAGGAGACCATCGACCCCTCACACGCATTCCCCCGCGCGTTGATCGGTGGCATGCTCACCGCCGGTGTTGTGTACGTGCTCGTGTCCATTTCCGCGGCCCTGGCCGTCCCTTTCGAAACCTTGGCGGGCAATACGCTGCTTGAAGTGATCCGCGCGGATCTCTTCTTTATCCCCGCTTCGGTAATGCTGGTGATCTTCGGGATCATCGCAATGATCGCCATCAGCAACACCACACTCGTGACGGTTGTTGCCCAGTCGCGAATCCTCTACGGCATGGCCCGCGAAAATATCGTCCCCGCGGTCTTTGCAAAGATTCACCCGGTTCGACGCAGTCCCTACGTGGCTCTGCTCTTCGGAGGCGGCATCGTCGGCGCACTGCTGATCATTGGTGCAGCCATCCGGTCAGGGCAGGGCGACCTCCCTCTTGACGAACGGCTCGACATTGTTGACCGTCTCGCCACCATCACCGTGGTCTTCCTGCTGTTTATCTACGCGCTGGTGATCATTGCGTGCCTCAAACTGCGGGGAAAGGACGAGGGACCCGACACCTATCGGGCGAACACCCCGCTACTGATCGTCGGCATCATTGGAAACGCTGCCGTGCTGGTCTACACCCTCATTGACGACCCCGACGCTCTGTTCTGGGTCGCGGGACTCCTCGCCGTCGGCCTCGTGCTGTTCCTCTTCCAGAACTTCACAGGCAAAAAGCACGGTCATCCTCTGACCCACGAAAGGGACTCGTCGCATTCCGTTGAACCGCCAACCACAAGGGAGCACTGAGCCATATGCACGTCATCGTCGCCACTGACGGATCCCAGGCATCGCTCGCCGGCGCCAAACAGTTCAAATGGATCGCCGACTCCCGCGAAATCACGGACGTGACGATCGTGGCCGTGGTGAGCCCATACGCGGCAGTGCCCTTCGCCAACGAGTTGGGTCCGCAACGCACCCCCGGAGCAACGGAGCTAAGTTTCAACGACGAGGCAACACTCGCTGTCGCTACCGTCGCGGAAGAATTCGCAGGATGGGGCCCCCGAGTCCACTCGCAGATTCGAAGCGGCTCCCCCGCGCAGGAGATCATTCGACTTGCCGAGGACATCGACGCCGACCTCATCAGCATGGCGTCGGGAAGCCGCGGGCTCAGCCGAACCATTCTCCTTGGCAGCACCGCCTCACGCGTGCAGCACTCGGCTCCATGCCCGGTGCTCGTCTGCCGCCCCACCCCACACAGCGAGCGTGCCCGCGGCTAACACGAGCGACACCACCCTGATTACGCGAGTGACAGGACAAAGGACAGGAGGAAGCCCGCGGCCGTACTGAGTGCGACCGCGGGTCCGCCGTGCTCAAACGCCTCCGGCATCAGGGTGTCGGCGAGCGATGCGATGACCGCGCCTGCGGCAAATGCGAGCGGTACCGACACCACAGCCGGGTCACTCCCCGACAGCAGGCAGGCACCGGCGACAACGGCGACGGTCAATAGCACCGCGCACATGCTCCAGAGGCCGATCACCTGCTTCGAACTGCGCCCTTGCTCTTTCATGGATGACGCGCCAACAAGCGCCTCGGGAAGATTCGAGACGAAGATGGCAGCCAACAGCGCAAGGCTTCCGCTGCCCTCTTCGAGTGAGATACCCAGCGCCAGGTTCTCGGGAACCCCATCGAGAGTGACCGCGGCGAGGAGCGCTAACCCGGCCGCCCCCTTTTTTGTAGCCGTACTGCTGGAGCGGTCCTCGGACGCGGCGTCCGTGTCGAGCTTGGGGCTGCCCTGGTATTCGTCGGCGGGCTTCGAGGTGTCCGCGGGCTGAGCCCATCGGTCGAGCAGCGCGCTGAACACCGTAAAGACAATGGCGCCGGCGGCAAGGCCGATCGCCGCGAGTCAGATCCCACCTCGCTCATACGAGTCTTCAAACAGTTCGAACGTCAGCGCGGTGATGAGCGCACCGGCTGCGAAGGCCGGCACCATCGCAAGGAGGCGTTTGGGAAGTTCGAACCGGACTCCGACGAGAGCCCCAATTATCAAAGCGCTTGAGGCGACTGCTCCGAAAAGTACAACCATTCCCATGAGTCGCCTCCGCTATCGCCTATCGAGTGCCGCACCACTGACGATGCTGGCAGGGCGCGATCATGAGCGCTACTCCGGATTTGGGTCTTACCACTCGCCCAATGGCGTCTTACGCGGCGGGGGCAGGTGTCTTTGTGAGCTGCGCAAGCCAGGTGTCCATCCGCTTCTGGCCAACAGTGGTCCCAAGTTCGTGGCGGTTCTCGGGAGTTGCCCAGTAGTAAACAAAGGTCCAATAGACCACTAGTGGGGAGGAACCGAGAATGTCGATGGCCAGCTCACGTTCGAGGTGCACCGGTGCGCCGTCATCGGTCACGCTGTTGTAGGTGACCCGAAGAACGGGGTGACGACCTTTTCGGGGGTTGGCGTTGTCAGAGTTTGTGATCGTTGCGTTGATGGACCGAATGCTTTCCCACGGGATGTCGGCGTCGCCGGACGGTAAACGGTAGATGATGCCTGATTCGCCAAGACCTATCCCGTGGATGTGGGGCCACGTCGTTCGTGTGGTGCGACCAAGAAGCGCCTTCGCAAGGTGGAATCCAAAAAAGAGAAGAAACCCGGCGATCACGACAGCGAACGGCCACGCTTCTTCGAGTAACCCCTGAGTGATCATTCCCATCAGACCCCAACCCATAAACACCACGATGCCGGCGCACCAGCCAGTGAGGTTCCACGACACCGGCCGCAACATTGCGAAGTGTGTCCACTGGTCGAGCGGCTGGGCAGCCGACTTCGAGAACGCGTAGGTATTGATGAGCCGGAGTGGTTTGCGCGAGCTATCGCTCGAAGTCCATCCCGGCGGCACGTCGTATGTCAGAGTCACCTGTGCGACGCTACAGACATCCGAGTCCAGATGTGCGCAATTCTCAGTACTCGGCGTGCGGTCCGACCGCCGCGGTGGACAAGTCCATAAGCTGTACCTCGCCAACCAATTATCAGATTGCCGCTCTGAGCGATCGGTGGGTGGTCTGCGTTTGGACGCCGGCAAACCGACGGTGCGACACTCGCGGCCACCGGATAAGGGGATCCCGATGCTCGAGCAGCCTGTGACACAAACCCCGCACCGTCGTATCGCTCGTTGGATGAAACTGAGTGTCGCTGCCGTTGTGGCCGCCGTTTTTCTGATTGTCGTGTTCGAGATTGGCTCCCTGGGCACATATGAGGTCAGTTGGGTGCGCCCTTTCGGCTGGGGTCTTGCCCTCGCAGTCATCGTCGTCCCCGCCGTCAGACTGCTTTGGTTGAGCCTACGGCTTCGAGAGCCTGGCGGACTCTGGGGACTCGGAATGATCATCGGCGTGTTTATTCTGCTTCTCGCCGGGTCTTTTATCGCGCCCGTTGTGGTGAGCTTGATTGCAGACAGGTTAAGCACCCTGCCCGTGTGAGCCACGCTCACGACGAAAGACCCTGAGGACCTCGGAACCGAAGAGGCTGCGATTAATCGGCGGCGGCAGGTTTCAGTTCGTGCGCAGCCTGGTGGATAGCAGGCGGAGCTTTTCTGCCGCGTCGCTATTTTCGTCGGGGTAGTACACCACCAGGATCAGGCCGTCGACAGGCAGTTTCTCGCGATTCAGCCGAACTGATCCGACCGTCGGATGGTTGACCGTTGTGGTTCCACCGTCCAACCGGCGAACGTCCTGCCGCGCCCACAACTGCCGAAAGCGCGCACTCGCGAGAGATAGCTCCCCGACGAGTGCAACCGCACGAGCGTCAGTGATGTCGTCTCCGAGCGTCTGACGGGCCGATCCCACGAACGCGGCAACTGCATCATCCCAGTCGTTGTGAAACTCCCGCTCTTCCGGGTCCAGGAGCAAGGACCGTAATCTGTTCTCGCCCGGGACTAGACGGGGTGACAGCGCCACGGCCGTCCTATTGGACGCGAGCACGTCGAAGTAGCGTCCCTCCACAAACGCAGGGACGTCGAGTGCGGCAAGCAGGTGATGCAGCCTGGCGGGGACACGCTCAACGCGTTGGTGTGCCCGCTGGTGTGGGCGGGGACTGCCGAGTCCCATCAAATACTGCGACTCAACGTCATCCAGTTGCAGAACCCGGGCGAGCGCTTCGAGAACCTGCGCGGACGGATTGTTGTCGCGACCCCGTTCCAGCCGGAGGTAGTAGTCGGCACTGATACCCGCGAGGAGCGACACCTCCTCGCGCCTCAGGCCCGCAACCCGACGGTGTGCGCCCGCAGGCAAGCCGACGCGCTCTGGCGTAACCAGTGCCCGCCGCGCACGAAGGTAGTCGCCGAGTCGATTGTCCTGGTCCTCATCACGCATAGTGCTTACGCTAGCCGCGTTCGGGGCAATCAGAGGGGGCCCTGCCACTCCCCGGACCAGCAGGGAACTTACTGGTGATCTGCATCCGCGGAACCATTTCGATGGGCCGGAAATCGGGCCCGATCATCGAGGGAAAGTAGTCATCCGTGGAAATCTCCAACCGCACCGTTGTGATTGTCGGAGGAACATCTGGCATCGGCCTCGGGCTCGCCCGTCGTTTCGCCAAGGCGGGCAGCACCGTGATCGTCGGCGGGCGTCACACCGCCTCTGCCAGTGACCTCGAAACCGTCGAGATTGACGTCACCGATGCCGATTCCGTCCGCCGCGCCCGTGACATCGTTCTCTCCAACCACCCGGACCTGGACGTTCTCATCACCATGTCTGGGGTGATGCTTATCGAGGATCTCCGCGATCGCGCTCACTTCGCCCAGACAGAGCAGACGATCAACGTCAACCTCCTCGGCACCATTCGGGTTCTCGATGCGTTCACCCCGCATCTGGTCGAACGTGGCGCGGGCAACATTGTTACGGTCACCTCAGGCATCGGGTTTTTGCCCTTCCCGCTGATGCCGAGCTACGGCGCCTCAAAGGCCGGAGTGCACGCGTACACCGAGGCGCTCCGTGCGCAACTGGCCGGCACGGGTGTTGACGTGACGGAGCTGATTCCACCCGCTGTCGCCACCGCCGGACAGGAGAAAATCAATCCAGCGGCCCTGCCGTTGGATGGTTTCCTCGACGAGGTGCTCGGCCTTCTGTCCGCGAACCCCACCCCGAACGAAATAGTGGTGGCCGCCGCGCAGCGACTCCGCTGGGCTGAGCGCGACGGTACATACGCCGCCCTATTGGAGGCGCGCTCGCAGTCGCTCGCCACTCTTCCCGGGCGGCAACTCGACGGCCGCGCCTAAGAGGAAGCGCGCCCGGCCAGCAGGTCTGCGTGGTGGATCTCGGCGACATTGGGGTGGGCTCGCAGTCGGTATCGAAGCACGTTCGCCCCGTAGGTGGAGAGAATGGGCGCGTCGTCGGGATCAACCGTTGTGCCGGTGGCCTCGGTGGCGAGCTCCGGGCTCAGCTGGAGCTGCGGGATCGCGGCATCCAGCGAAGGGCTAAAGAAGTACGGAACGGAGATGCGGTCGTCGCCGACGCGGGGCGAGATGACCCGGTGGAGTATGGCCTTGAGGTAGCCGCCGGTCGCAAGCTCGAGCATCTCGCCGATGTTCACCACAAAGGCGCCGTCGATGGGCGGGGCGTCGCTCCACTCACCGTGGTGCACGACCTGGAGGCCGCCCTTGCCGGGCTCAACCAACAGGAGAGTGAGTACCCCGCCGTCGCGGTGCTCCCCCACACCCTGCTTCGGCTCGGGGTTGGACTCCCCCGGATACCGG
>Ga0247808_10000682_pt1 | contig 16234 bp, 17 predicted proteins | sample UWRJL089202R1_FD_179914 | JGI IMG/M metagenome (GOLD analysis project Ga0247808, IMG submission 179914) | Plant litter microbial communities from Arlington Agricultural Research Station in Wisconsin, United States - UWRJ-L089-202R-1 | ecosystem: Environmental > Terrestrial > Plant litter >... | reverse complement strand
GCACAACTATAAAAAATATGGCAAACAAGGCCCAAGCTGGAACATTGTGCTGTACTGAATTTGGCAGTACTTCCTTGTCGTTTACTTTTGGCATCATTTCCTTGAAGACAATAAAACTTTCCTGCTCAAAGATGGCTTCATCCCCTTCACCCAATTGATCTTGAAAAGCGGTGTAGATGGACTTGGTTTCTATCTGAGAAATCATTTTGTCAATGGCACTTTTCACTGCATTCTTAAACGTAAGCTGTGTTGCGGGATCAAAATACAATTTGACTTCTTTTGAGGCTATTTTTGCGGTCTTTTCGGATACAGTTGTAGCTTCACCCATTCCTAAATTACCAACTATTCTTTCTACATTCTGATTTACTTTTAATTGCAAGTCGGAACTTAATTTTGCAGGAATAATAATCGCCAATTGGTATTTTCCTTTAAAAACTGCTTCATTTGCAACAGCTTCATTAATGAGGATGCCATCAATTTTAGTGACTATTTCAAAAGAACCACTTTCTTCCAAATTCTCTTTAACGGTTTTTGAAATGGCTCCTTTATCGTTATCAACCAAAAGAATCGGAATACGGGTTTCCGTTACCGATTTGAAGGTGCTGTCTTGGATTAAGGTTATCGTTACGATAAGTACCAACGGCATCACGAACAAGATGACAAGTCCTCCGAAATCCCTTTTAAGCAAGAGCATTTCCTTATAAACCGACATTAGAAATTTATACATCATCGCGAAGCTCCTTTCCTGTTAGTGAGATAAATACATCTTCCAAATTATGAGCATTTGGTGTATCTGAAATTAATGCTTTTGGAGTTCCTTCTGCATATATCTTTCCTTGATCTATAATGGCGATTTTAGTACAGAAATCCTGAGCTTCCGAAAGATGGTGAGAAGTATAGATGATCGTTGTTCCCTTCGCATTCAATGATTTCAGATAATCGATGATCACGTTTTTGGATTGTACATCTACTCCAACAGTTGGTTCATCCAAAAATAATACAGCCGGCTGGTGTAATATTCCTGCAATGAGGTTTATTCGGCGTTTCATACCACCGGAAAACGTTTCGATTCTTTTATCGGCAAATTTTAAAAGTCCGAGATGTTCCAAAGCTTCATCTACTTTTTGATGTAATTCTTTACCTTTCAAACCATACATACTACCAAAATAACGAAGGTTTTCTCGGGCGGTTAAAGTCGGGTATAAAGCATACTCTTGAGGTACAACCCCAATTGTTTTCTTTATTTGAGTAGCATTTTTATCGTAAGACAAGCCATCGATTGTAAACTTACCAAAGGTAGGTTTTATCAAGCCACACAAAATTGAAATCAACGTGGTCTTGCCTGCCCCATTCGGACCAAGAAGTCCAAAGATTTCGTTTTTCTCAATCAACAAACTTAAGTTGTTCACTGAAAAAAAATCGGCATCTTTATATTTTTTATAAAGCTCGTTGATTTGAATGATTGGTGCACTCATTGTTTAGATTGCTTTTTTAAGTTTTTTAAAGAAAGCTTCTTCTAAATCGGCTAATTTCAAGAGTTCATCGGCCAGACTATTATAAACGTCCGTCTGATTACTTCTTTTTTTATAAACACGTGCGGCATTTACGGCAAAATCACGCCACAAATCGCCTATGTTGGTCATTTCCAAGGAAAGTTCTTTTAGCTTTTCGTTCTTTAAAATAACAGACGCCTCTTGAAGAAAGGCTGCATATATAAAACGAAATCCACCACCACCAGTTCCTATTTCTTCCTGCATCCGAACCATTTGAGCCAGATAATGATTGGCCACCTTAACCCCTTTTTTAACAGGCCATTTTCGGATACTCCTAGACAAATAACGCATTCCGGCAACACCAATAATCGGCAAAGGAGCCAACATATCGTTGCAAGTATTTTTAATTCCTTTTTTTATGGCATTTTCCCAATCAATATTCGATGGAATTTCAATTGGATAATACATCTGGCCTTTTGGTGCAAGTGCTCCTTTTGCAAAACGTACTTTTTCTAATTCCTTATCCGTCAGAACCGTAACCGTTTCCATTACAGGATCACTTATTAAAAAATTATTTTCTTTTTTCCCATATACAACCAAATTATGGGCATTGAAATGAAAACGGTATTCATCTGGGAAATACGTAAGGTTGTAAACTCCAACCTGCAATCCTGAAGGAATATTGTTCTTTAAATTTTCTTCCAATGCTTTTTGGGCGGCTTCTGGATTGGAAAACTTTACACGCTTGACCTTAATGCCTAATCGTTTCGCGGCCTTATTAAAAATGGAGCCAGGCATTGGTCGGTAGCTGATAGCTGGAGCATGATTTACTTTCAATAACGGCAAATAGAAAAAGAAAAGCCCAGAGCCAATTCCAAAAACCATTGGTTCGCTAATGTTTATTCCGTGGTGCTTCAACAAATTAGAAGCAACACCGTTCTCGCAATGTGCAGACTGATGGTGAATAAAATTAGTTTCCATTAATTGCCTTTAAAGTTTTTTAATTCTTCGACCGAAATTTCAAAAGCCTCGGCATATTTTGATAAAATCTTGTTATTTAATGTTTTGAAAACTGATGGTTTTGCATGTCTTTTTACACGCCATTGCCACATGTTTACATAACTTGAAAGTGTCAACCAATCCATTTTATGTACTTCCATAAAATAGACTATCGGACTTGCCTTCCCATTTTTTACATTTTGATTTGCTTCTTCGATCCTCTCATTCACATCTTGAATGGAATTTTCCAATGCAATTGTCTTGGGTTCCCAACCTGTACTCAAAGCTGTTGTGTAATTTCCCTTTTCATCGGTAGCATAGCACAATTCCTTCATCTTTATGGATGAAAGGCTGCTTTTGTCCTGTGGTACTTCCTCCTTCTTCATTATCTTTTCTCTTGAATGAATAAATTTATTTCTGCCTCAAAAAGTTTCTTCTCCTCACAAAAGGTAGTGCAAGTCATGGTGCAAACGATATAATCATCGGTATCAAAACGGGAAGACAAAACAGCATTGGTATGGATAGAACTGCCAACTTGGGGCAACTCGAATACTGTTACTTTTTTTATACCGCTTATGAACCCAATCACTTCAACATCGCTTCTTTCCTGATAATCGCCTTCAAGAAAAAAAGACTGTCCGACGATTGATGAACAGGTTTGTGCCGCATTTTCGATAAGTCCGACTTCTGCAAAGAAATTATTTTCTACAAAAATATTATCAGGCTTGATTTCAAAAACGGTCTTTACCTCTTCATTATTTATTTCTAAAATCCAATCGACCATGAGCATCGGCTTTCGATGTGGCAGATAATTCTGGATTTCGATATTATTTTCAGCAGACTGCATATCCTAACTTGCCAAGACGGTTTTCATCTGACCTCGTGCAATTTCTATATCATTCATTTTTGAAACTATGTCCACCAGGGTTACACCCATAAATTCATGAAGGACATTTACGGTTGTCACCACTTTATCGTCTAGTTTTGGCAATGTCGTTATGGCAATTGACTTGATCGAACCGATATATCCTGTTGGAGCGGGTTCTTTCTTCAGATAAAATTGATAGCCTGTAAATAACGCTACAGATTGTGCCATGTGCTCAATCAATCCTGACTCCTGGAATGTTCCGTTATCACAAAAAATATTGTCTTCGGATACGGTCAAACCTGCTACTACTTCATTTTCGGAGAAAGAAAGCAACTTGTCAACCATTACAAATGGCGTTTTCTGTGGAATAAGATTTCCGACAAAATTTTTATCTAATATGGGTAATTGTTTTTCCATTAGCAAACCGTTAAAAAGGCATAAGAATAGGAGAATCGTCCACTTTCTGGAACAGAAAGCATCACCTTGTCTCCTTTTTTTAATTTTCCTGAATTCATCAATTCTTCCAACATCAAATAAATAGAAGCTGAACCAACATTTCCAACCCTGTCTAAATTCATAAACCATCTTTCCATCGGAATTTCAACACCTAATGCTGTCAATTCCTTATTCAATCCCGCTACAAAATAATGAGAGGAAACGTGTGGCAGGAAATAGGTAATATCTTCCGCTTTAACATTATTTTTGTCCATTGCCGCTTTCATACTTTCGGCACCTTTTACAAGAATATATTGATCCAGAATTTTCACATCCTGTTTGATCGAAAACACAGATTGTGTGAGCCATTCATTTGATTTATAATCGCTCCACGGCTTTAGTTCTCCATTTTCTAATTTATCGCCACCGGCATACATACACGCTTCAAGTTCATAAGCATAAGAAAATGCCTCCATCCAATCAATCCTTAGAGGATTAGCACCATTTGGCTTATTTTCCAATAAAAAAGCGGCGGCACCATCGGATAACATCCAACGAAGAAAATCTTTTTTGAAAGCGATGATGGGTTGCTCCTCAAGCGTTTTAAGATTGTCTATTTCATTTTCGTATTTATCGGCAATCATCCAGGTCGAAACCCTTTCTGATCCGGTGCAAACTGCATTGTTGGTACTCCCTGATTTCACAGAAAGGTAGCCAAATTTGAGGGCATTCATTCCTGCATTGCAAACTCCTGAAGAGGAATTCAATTCAACCGACTGGTTTTTCATCAATCCATGGACCATTGCGGCATGTGAAGGCAGTAAATGATCGGGAGTTGAAGTGCCACACGAAAGCAATTCGATATCTTTTGAAGTGAAACTTTCGTCAAAAAGTTTTTCTATGGCATTGTTTGTCAATATTGCATTGGTGTGGGTTGGATTTCCATCCTTGTCTAAAGCATAGTACCGGGACTTTATTCCGTTATTTCTCAGGATTATTCGACGTGCTTTTGAGGCAGCGTCGTTTATCAATCCTAAGAATGATTCCATTTCATCATTAGAAACAGGCACGTTTGGTAAATATTTTCCAGATCTCGTGATATAAACTTCAGGCATGTCTTATAAAATCTTTAAACTCCTTTATAATATTTTTTTTCTTTTTTTATTCTAGCGTATTTCAGGGGAAATGTAAAAAGGTGCAATATATAGACTATTGGTGACATTATCCAAATTGCCACCAACAAATAAATATAAAATCCTTTGAGCCAAGCGGGACGAGAATTGATCTTTTTTATAATTAAATTACTCCAAATCCTAAACATCTTGTTAGCCTTTTTATCCATTTCTATTAAAAAAGGACGGATTTCTACCGCATCATTTGCCACTAATTCTTGTTGTAGGTTTGTGTAAGAATCTGATTTCAAATATTTAAGAATAACGGTTCCGAATTTGGTTGAACCTGCAATTTCCTTATCCGAAACACCTGGCTTGGGAAATAGGCCTAAATATTTTTCTTTTTTTCCTGTAAACATCCATTCAACAATAGTAATTACACTGATGTGATTGATGTGTCTATCCACCAAAGCAATATTGCCAACCAGTTTTGCATTTGCATCTTTCAGGAGCGTTTTTACTTTTTCCTGTGCCAAAGCCCACATATTCCTACAGCCAATAACGGTTACAACAGGAGTGTCATCAAGCAATTGTTTTGCAAATTCGCTTTTAAGGAAAGAAGTAGCCGGGATGGACGGAGAAAGATACCAAACCTGATAGGCCAGAACCACCAAATCATACTTTTGGGAAAGAATGTTCTGTGAAGGTTTATGGATTTTAGCTGGAATTTGGAGAAATGATTCTGGGAAAACATCAAAAAATTGTGCAGGTTTCCAAGGGAATGGAAACGGCTTTACCATCTCTATATTTAAAAAACTAACCGAAATTTCAGCATCCTCAAGAAGTGGCTTGGCAATATTCCTTGCAATTTCTTCCAGTTGTCCGGATTGTGTATAATAAACTACTAGTACGTTTTTCATTTCCCGATGTTATGATCCAACAAATATAAAATTATCACCACTCTTTAAAAAGCAGTTGATGTTAATTCTCTTACAACTGCTTAAATGTTCGCTTTTTATCTTCTCTTTTTTTATGGATAAAATCACTCCAGGAAGAAGGATCTTCAGCATCAAAAATATTGATTTTTTGAGTAGGATCCTCAATTAATAGATCATCCGACTTGCAGTTTAAAATTGTTGCTGCTGTAGCCAGTCCAGAATAGGTTGCACCTGTTACGCCATGCGACAACGTACTTGCTCCACAAAGAAATAAATTTTCGAATTCTGTTTTGTTCTTATAGGAAAAAGGCCCCACCTGACGTAAGGTTTTCTCCGTTCCGTAAACATTTCCTCTTGTGGAATTGATGTAAAACTGGTTTGTTTTTGGTGTTCCTAATTCGGCCTGAACGATATATTTTCGGGCATTTGGTATGATCTTCTCGACACTATTGAGGAATTTTTCGATGATCTTGTTCTTGAACGCTTCATATTTTGGACAATGGTAATCCTCGCCATCAAATTCATTGAAACTTTCATAATCAACATAAGTAACGACTTCAAAATTATGATAACGACCGTTGAAACTTACGGGATCTTTTATAGTAGTACAACTCATGAAAAAAGCGGGAAATTCTTCGCCCTGCGTCACATCGCCGCTCATTAGAGTTTCAAAGTGATCATCTACATTCTCGTCCTTAAAATTCCAAATGTTTCCTGAATCAATGCCGTATTGCGTTACATCCATATCCAATGTGAGAAATAAAATAAGGGAAGTAACCGAATATTTTGTCTTTTCTAGTTTTTGGGCTAGTTTCTTACTGATGTTTTCCTTACCAATCAATTTAAGATATGTTGTGGAAGGATCGGCATTTGAAATGATATTCTTGGCGAATATTTTTTCTCCAGAAGTCAATTCCACACCAAAGGCTTTTTTATTTTCGATGAGAATCTTTGCCACAGATTGTTGTGTTCGAACAACGCCTCCATAACTTTTTATCTTGTTGGTCATGGCTTTGACAATTCCGCCACCGCCACCCATCGGATAAAAACCACCCTCAAAATAATGATTCATCACCGAACAATGTACTGGAAAGCTCGCTCTATTTGGAGGTAAGCCATGATCGCCACACTGTGCATTCAAAACCGCTTTTAACACAGGATCTTTCACGTGCCAGTTTACGACTCTTTTTAGGCTGAAAAGTGCAAATTTACCGAAATGCTTCGTCCTGAACGGGACGGTTATATTTTGCCAGAAACCTTTTAACTTTGGAATCAGTTGCAGTTCGTCACTGACTTTTTTTACAAGGCTCAGGTATTCTTTTATGTTTTTTTCTTCTTTGGGAAAATGCTGTATCAGGTTTTTTTCGAGATTTTCAATTCCGGCCGGAAAGTCAAATTTCTTTCCGTTTATGATGCAATGATCATAGGCTTTTGTATTCATCCGGAAAAAAATAATGTCGTTGGCAACACCTAAACCTTTGTACAAATCATTTGTAGATTGTCCTTCATCAAGAAGACCGATGTAATGGACTCCAGGGCTAAATCGCTGACCGTTTAAAGTAAAACTATGGCACCAGCCTCCTGGAACGGAATGCTGTTCGAGTACTAAAACTTTTTGTCCAGCCCTTGATAGGCAAAGTGCTGTAGCCAATCCGCCAGCTCCCGAACCAATTATAATTGAATCAAACTCTTCCATAAATTATCATTTTTAGCTAAAATTGGAATGAATCGGATATCAATTTTCGCATTAAAACTATCTATTTTTCTGATTTATGCCAAAACATAAAGTAATTGAACCATTGCAGTGGATATTTTTCCAGCATGGCTTCGACACTTTGGGTATAGGCTTTCAAAAGACCTTTCTCATCACGTTGCTTGACCTCGGCTACCCTTGCATACAAATGATAATGCAATTTAGGCTCTTTCATCACATAGACAAAAACCACCGGGACTTTCAATCTGGAAGCAATTAAAAAAGGGCCTGCCGGAAAATTGGCTTCTTCTCCAAGAAGGGTTTCCGTCATGCTTTTTGTTCCTTCAAAATAACGATCTCCAGTAAAACATATCAACTCATTATTGGATAAAGCGTTATTAATCTCAAAAATATGAGACATATCGTCCCGAACAATAATAAACTTTATGGATGATTTTTGGGTTACACTTTCCAGATATTCCTTGATTACGGAATGCTCCAAATCGGTAGTTACCAAATTGATCTGGCATTCCAGATCGATATCTGCAAAAAAATGTTCGGCTATTTCAAAATTCCCGATATGGGCACTTATTAAAACTCCTCCTCTTTTTTCGGCCAAGAGCTGTTTCAAAACTTCAATTCCATCAAACTCGTACGTGAACTTACTTCTCAAGCCTGCCGATATAGCCGTCTTGTCGAGGATTATCTGACCGAAGATGAAGTAGCTTTTATAAAGCATGAATATCGACTTGACATACGAATAATTAAGTCGCTCACGCAAGTAATACAAGGTTGCCTTATTGGATTTCCCAGCAAACAGAAAATAATAAAAAGCTACAAAAACCAAGACAGTATAGGCTGTTTTGATTCCTAGCTTTTTTATACAGAATACAAATATTTTATATCCTAGAAGAGTCCCTTTAGACTTACCATCCCATTGACTCATATTGTTTTAATTCTTGCTCTCTATTTTTCGTTCAATTAAATTGTAAAAATCTTGGAAAGTAGCGATTCCAACAAAATCAGGCTCACTCAACTTCACACCAAAGTTGGCTTCGATGGTTACCACCAAATCTACATAATCCAAACTATCCAATCCTAATGTATCTTTAAGATTAGATTCAGGAGAGATCACCTCTGCATCGACTTCAAATTCGTCTACTAAAATCTCATTAATCTTCTCTAAAATCTCTTCTGTATTCATATTTATTGTTTAAATTTCTTCACTACCACTGCTGAGTTTGTTCCTCCAAACCCGAATGAATTCGACAAATATATATCAAATTTTTTATTTACTGTAGTAGTAGCAATATTTAACTTCTTAGAATCCTCATCGGGGTTTTCTAAATTAATATTTGGTGCAATAAAATCATTTTGCATCATAATGGTCGAGTAGATAATCTCACTTGCACCAGCCATCCAGCATTCGTGTCCAGTCATTGATTTTGTTGAACTCACATGAGGATTGCTTTCGCCAAAAACTTCAAATATCGCCTTTGCTTCATTAGAATCGCCTACAGGAGTTGATGTTGCATGTGCATTGATATAGCCTACTTCGCTAGGATCAATTCCGGCTTGCTCTAAGGCACGTCGCATGGCTGTTGCCGGACCTTCAACATTTGGCGTTGAAATATGACCTCCATTGGAAGAAAAACCATATCCTATTATTTCAGCAAGAATAGGTGCTCCTCTCTTTACTGCCGATTCGTAGCTTTCGATAATCAATGTTGCACCTCCACCACTTGGAACCAAACCATCTCGGTTGGCATCAAAAGGCCGTGAAGCTTTTGCAGGATTTTTTTCATTTGGTGAAAAAACCCCCAAACCATCAAAACTGGCCATGGCGTATTTATTGATTTCTTGGGCTCCTCCACAAATAATCATGTCCTGCATACCACTTTTGATCAGTAAAAATCCCAAACCTATGGCATGAGAACCACTTGCACAAGCTGCACTTATGGTCATGTTCACACCACGTAATCTGAAAATGGTAGAAAGATTCATCGTCACGGTTGAGTTCATGGATTTGAAAATGGCTCCAGAACCAATCAAAGCGGTATCTTTCTTTTCACGTATAATATCGGTAGCATCAATGATTGCTTTGGAAACGCTGTCATTTCCATACAAAATTCCAACTTCGTTTTCATCAAAAAAACTATCGTCTATCTTGGCATTCTTTAAGGCTTCGATAGTAGCCATATAGGCATATTCCGTCTCTTCACCGATACTGATTCGCTGACGACGGCTCAACAGGTTTTTCAAGTCTGGCCTTGGAACCATACCTGTAATTGCTGATTGAAATCCGAATTCTTTTCGTTCCTCATCATACACTATTCCTGATTTCCCTTCATAAAGTGACTCCTTCACTTCTTCGATTGAAGTTCCTATGCAGGAATAAATTCCCATTCCGGTAATTACTACCCTTTTGTCCATTGTTTAAAAAGTACTTTTATGAATAAATTCCTCCATTTATATTAACCACCTCACCGGTAATATATCCTGCTTTTCTGGATGCCAAGAATCCGACTAATTCGGCAACCTCTTCGGCTTCTCCAAATCGATTGGCCGGTACCATCTTGATCAATTCTTTTTCATCCAAATCACTTGTCATATCAGTTCTGATAAATCCTGGGGCTACAGCATTCACTGTGATATTTCGTTTTGCAACTTCCTGTGCCAATGCTTTGGTTGCTGCAACAACAGCTCCTTTTGCGGCAGAATAATTGGTTTGTCCTGCAGTTCCTTTTACACCAGAAAGCGAAACCATATTGACGATTCGTCCGTATTTGTTTCGAAGCATTTTCTGCATGAAGAAATTGGTGACATTAAAAAATCCGTTCAAGCTTGTATTGATTACATTGCTCCAATCCTCATGCGTCATCCACATAAAAAGACCATCGCGTGTAATTCCTGCATTGTTGACAATCACTTCTACCAATGCTTCCGGATTGGCTTCTTGCCAAGCTGTTAAAACCGACTTTACTTCTTCGGCATTGGCAACATCAAACTTAATTATTTCTCCAGTTGCACCTTTTTTGACGACTTCTTCCAAAGTCTTTTCGGCGGCTTCCTTGTTGGATTGATAATTGATCAATATATGATAAATTTTATCTTCCGCTAATCTCTGACAGATGGCACTCCCTATTCCGCGAGATCCTCCTGTTACTAAGGCACATTTCATATATGTAAATTTTTATTTTCAGCGGTCATATATGGTATCGCCTTTTATTTATTTGTGTTTACTTGCAATAAACTCTTTTTAGTGGCGATTTCATATTTCTTACTATTTCTTGAATAATTCGGCATTTTTAAACCATTTTCCACCTAAAACCTCACCATTAGTTTTGATGAAACCCCACTGGTCACCCAATTTAACACGGGCCAAACCATTGATGAATCCTTTGTCACTTTTCTTAAACATAGAAGTCAAACTTGCAGCTGTAATGTCATACTTGGCAGGAATTACGAGCTTTCCGGTAACATCTATAAACCCCCATTTCTTTTCCTTTACAGGAGCCAATCCGTCTGGACCAAAAACTTCTGCATCATCATAAGTAGGCTGGATCACATATTCTCCTTTTAGATTGACGTAACCCCATTTTCCATTTTCATCAACTGGTGCAAGGTTTTTAAAAAATGCTTTTACTTTTTTAAATTTAGGCTCGATGATCCAGTTGCCTTTTAAATCGATGAATCCAATTTTACCACCTTTTCGAGCAAATGTATTATCCTCTGTATTGAAATCCCAGATTTTATCTACTCCTTCGATAGCTGTAAATTTGTTTGCTGTAACCAAGCCAAACTGTTCGCCTTTTCGTGCCCAGGTTGTATTCTTGAAAAAATCTCCAACTTCATCATATTCGGTATTGACAACAAGTTTTCCTTTTTTATCGATGATGCCCCACTTCTCATTATTTTTCACCCTTGCAAAATCGCCGTCAAATGGCTTGATGATGTCATAAGTTGGCTGAAGGACAATCTCACCTTTTGGGTTGATCAGACCTACCTTGCCGTTTTGTCTTATGAATGCAACACCCTCTTCAAATTCAAATAACTTATCGGAAGTTGGCACTTTTAAGACTTCGCCCTTCTTGTTAATGTAAACCCATTGTTTGTCTTTTTCAACCATGCAAACGCCACTGTTGAAAAATTTAACCTTGGAGAAACTAGGTTCAATTATCCATTTTCCTTTTGGATCAATAAAACCCCATTTTCCATTTTCTTGAACTCCTGCCAAACCATCTGAAAAGCTTTCGGCTTCCTTATATGTAGGCTGGATTGCAAATTCTCCAGTTTTAGCTAAATATCCAAACTTTCCATCCTGCTTTACCAATGCCAATTCTTGTGCTCCAACAAATTGAAAAAACAATACTAATAAAAAAGCTGCATTTTTCATAATTTAAAAAGATAAAAATTAGTAGATTATTATTTTGTCATTAAATAGTCTTTCACTTTTTGAACAAACGGATACATTACCTGATCTTGCTGGAATGTAGGAATGATATTCCTCACCTCATCATACATTTTTCTCGTTACAGATGAAACTGCATCTTTTTGCTCCAAGGCATCAATTGCCTGAACAATGGTTATCAATTCTATCGCCAGAACTTCAAAGGCATTTTCAATTACCTTTCCTGTAATCACTGCCGCATTCGTACCCATACTCACGATATCCTGGTTGTCGTTGTTGTTCGGGATACTGTGGATATACATTGAAGTTGACAAGGTCTGGCATTCGGCTGTTGTTGATGTTGCCGTAAACTGAACACCTTGCATACCAAAGTTAAAACCTAGTGTCCCCAAATTAACAAACGGCGGCAATAATTCATTTATCTTGGAATTCAATAAATAATTCAGCTGACGCTCGGCCAACATAGCCAATTTTGTTACAACCAATTTCAATTTGTCCATTTCCAACGAGATATAATCACCATGGAAATTTCCTCCGTGATAGACGTGCTGGTTTTTCACATCGACGATCGGATTATCATTTGCGGAATTGATTTCGTTTTCCAATACCAATGCCGTATTTTTTATCGTATCAAGGACAGGGCCTAAAATTTGAGGCACACAACGCAAGGAATAATATTCCTGCACTTTTTCCTTGAAAACATCTTCCTTGTTTTCGCCCGTATAAAGATGGTCTTCGCGTTTTCTGACCAACTTACTGTCATCAAGGTTCTCACGCATTTTTCTTGCAACTTCTTGTTGCCCGAAATGATGTTTCGTATTGTTTAATGCCGCAGAAAAATGGTCGTCATAGGCTTGTACGATTTCATTGATGGCACAAGAGCATTTTACAGCCCAATCCAACAGTTTTTCAGCGTTATGTACGTTTACAATTCCAATACCCGTCATTACAGAAGTACCGTTCATTAAAGCCAATCCTTCACGGATTGCCACGGTTATTGGCTGAAGGTTCTCAATTTCAAAAATCTCTTTTGTAGCCCTTCTTTCTCCTTTATAGAATACTTCGCCTTCACCAATCAACGTCAGGGCCAAATGTGCCAGCTGCACCAAATCACCGCTTGCTCCAACACCTCCGTGCTCAAAAATAAGTGGCGTGATATCCCTATTGATAAATTCTTTCATCAAATGGATAACCGAAGGATGAACCCCCGAATTACCCAACGAAAGCGTGTTCAACCTGGCCAGCATTGCCGACTTTACGCAAACAGCACTTAATGGCTTTCCTGTTCCAGATGAATGGCTTCTGATTAAATTGTATTGCAATTGCAGCCTGTCTTCGTCCTTGATACGGTATTGAGCCATTGGCCCGAAACCAGTATTTACACCATAGATTACTTTGTTTTTGGAAAATTTCTCTAAAAAATCAAAGCTTTCCTCTACTCTAGTCAAAACACCATCGCTAAGCTCAACATTATTTTTATGGAATACAATTGCCGTAAACTCGGCCAAGCTTAAATATTCGTTTATGGTACTCATCAAATTTGTTTTTTCTTAAAAATATATAAGCTATTTTATGTAAATTTAGATTTTATGTCTTTACATTTACCGGCACAAAGTTAAGATATTATTAATAAGAAAAAAGAAAAATATGACTACGGAATTTGTTGATGTGTTAGTAATTGGAGCAGGCCCTTCAGGCTGTGTTTCATCATCATACTTGCATAATAATGGGATCAAAGTTAAGGTAGTTGAAAAAACAAAATTCCCTCGTTTGGTGGTTGGCGAAAGTCTGATTCCTCGTGTAATGGATCACTTTGCCGAAGCCGGACTTTTTGAAGCACTTGATGCCATGAATTTTGAGAAGAAACTCGGTGCTCGATTTATCAGAGGCGAAGAAATATGTCTGTTTGATTTTAGTAATAAATTCTCTGAAGGCTGGGATTGGACGTGGCAGGTTCCAAGGGCCGATTTCGACAATACATTGGCTCAAGAAGTGATTAGAAAAGGAATTGATTTGGAATTTGAAAGTGAAGTTACGGCTGTAGAATTCAACGGAAGCGACTCCATTACCACTATAAAAGACAAGGACGGAAATACAAAACAAATACATGCAAAATTCATAATCGACTCTAGTGGATACGGACGCGTTTTGCCTCGATTGCTGGATTTGGATACACCTTCAAAATTAGACCCGCATTCTTCTATATTTACCCATGTAAAAGATGTCAACCGTCCAGAAGGACAGGAAGGAACACTTATTTCCTTTGATATTTTGGAAACTGAAGTTTGGCTTTGGGTGATTCCTTTCTCTAACGGAAATACCAGTCTTGGTGTTGTCGGACCTACCACATTCATCAATTCGCTTTCTGAAAACAAGGACAATGCCGAAGCACTGAAAAATGCAATCCAGCTATCGGATTATTATATTAAACGTTTTGGTGGTGTAGAATTTTTATTCGAACCGGTTAAATTGGAAAATTACTCAAGAGCAGTTAAGAAAATGTATGGTGAAGGATTTGCATTAACAGGAAATAGTTCTGAATTTTTAGACCCCGTTTTCTCTTCGGGAGTTGCTTTTGCTACTGAATCTGGAATGCTTTCTGCCAAATTAATTCACCGACAATTGAATGGTGAAAAAATAGACTGGGAAGTTGAATTTACCGAATATATGAAAAGTGGCATCGGCGTTTTTACCACTTATGTAAAAGAATGGTACACCGGAAATCTGCAGACTTTATTCTTCCATCAACCAGAAAATCCAGATGTTAAAAGGAAGATCTGTGCTGTTTTGGCTGGCTATGTCTGGGATCAGGAAAATCCGTTTGTAAAAAAACACGACAATGTGATCAAGAATATGGCACATCTTTTAAACCTTGAAAAAAGCAAGTAATAAAAAAGCCGGAATTAAAAATTCCGGCTTTTTTTGTGCAATCTGCAAAAAATTAGAATGCTTTTTTTAAGATCATTTTGCTCATCGTCTTTGCTGTTTTTGCAAATCCTTCGCCAATTCTTGATTCGTTGCTGTAATTATTTCCCCACTGGTCTCCTGGAGCTTTATCGGTAGTAAGCTCAAGAACCACATTGTTTCTGTTTGCTGTTTCAACAAATTTTAAAACAGTGCTTACCTTTGCTGCTTGCTTCATAACTCCTGCATCCCAACCTGGATAGATCCAAACTACATCAACAATAAGTGTGTATTTTGCATTGGTCAAACCTTCCTGAAAAACAAGGTCTTTCTTGTCCTTTGAAAGTACTACGTTGGCAAGCTCTAGAAATTTAAGATTCCAGATTAGCTCCTTGCTTCCTTCCCATTTTTTCTTCCAGATATCGCCTTTGCCTTTTGATTTTTCGTTCAATTCAGCGGCTCTTTCTTTTACATATTGTGCTTCAGTAACTTCTTCCTTCAATAATTTCAAATTGTTGTAAACAAACTCGATGTTTACTTCTTTTTGATCTTTTAGGAATTTAAAATCTCCTTTTACAACTTCTACGTCTTGTGCCATTGCTATTCCAGAAAAGAATAATAAGGCTAGGATTACGGTTTTTTTCATTTGTTTTGTGTTTTTTAATATTTAGGATAGGTGGTAAAAATAGCATTTAAATTTTTAATAAAAACATTTTCCTACAAACTCCCTCTTCTTTATTTCAACACCAATAAACACAAGGCATAACACCACACTAAAGTTGTAAACACATCGCAATAAAATGATTATAGAGTTATTTCATCCTATGAAAAATCATTTTGGCGTAAACAATACCTTACTTTTAAACAAAATTTTTGTTCCTGATTTATGCTGTCCATAAATAAAAAAACACCAATTGAAAAGTAAACAATTGGTGTTTGGTTTTAGGTTAAAGCAACGACTTATAATTCCTTTTTGATGACATTCATTTCGTTATTTATAATGTCGTACAATCTCTCCCCTGGCGGCTTTTTAGTAAAGTTGAGTACAATCTTTAACTTCGTTTCATCATCTAAAATTGTATGCCTTACGGCAATTGACGAGTTCAACACCGGCACTTGCTTCAATTCCAATATGAGTTCCGTAAAGGAAGGATTCCTTCTTAGCAAATCTTCCTCAGAACGCTTCAAGATGTTATACAATGCCGTCTTTTCTTCCAAAGGAAGCACAGTAGTAAAAGGTTGAATAGTAATTTTCATGATTGCTTTAATGTTTGTTTGGGGTTCTACTTACAAGCTTTATAGTGCTATTAATAATAAAATGAAATTACTCAAACTACAAGTACCTATTCTTACAAGATTACAAATCAGGATTATATAATTC
>Ga0247808_10000681_pt1 | contig 16243 bp, 15 predicted proteins | sample UWRJL089202R1_FD_179914 | JGI IMG/M metagenome (GOLD analysis project Ga0247808, IMG submission 179914) | Plant litter microbial communities from Arlington Agricultural Research Station in Wisconsin, United States - UWRJ-L089-202R-1 | ecosystem: Environmental > Terrestrial > Plant litter >... | reverse complement strand
CTTTTTCCTGTATATTTCCTATTGGATAAGTGGTTAGAGAATTTTGCACATCGGATTGCCATTTCTGTCGTTCCTTTTGCGATTGGATTTATAATCTTATTGACCTTGACCTTAATTATAGTGCTTTCAAGAGCTTATCAGGCAACACGGGTGGATATTTTGAAATATTTGAAATATGAGTAATGTACTAAAAGATTAAAAGATATTAAAACAATTAAAAAACCAAAAATTATGACACGAGTTATCTTATTTACAACCGCCTTATTATTAAGTGTATTGACCAATGCCCAAGTTTCGGAAAAACGAACCGTTGGCGAATTCTCTAAAATCAAAGTTTCAAGCGGAATTGAGTTGATTTATATGCAATCTTCTACACAGGAAATAAAAGTAGAAACGGACGACAACGAAAGAATGAGCTATGTGAGAACTGAAATCGAAGGCTCCACTTTACGTGTCTATCTGAATACCGAAAAGGCTCCAAAGGCTGAAAAAAAGAAGAGAAGGAAAAACTACAACAGTTATAATAATGTCAATTTTGATGTTTTAAGAGTGTATGTAAGCAATACTTTGGTGGATGACTTCAATGTGAATTCTTCTGCTTCTTTACTTATAAAAAACAGCTTAAAAGCGGAGAACCTATTTGTGGAATGCTCCTCAAGCGGAAATTTCACAGGAGCTATAAAATGTACAACAGCTACAATCCAAGCATCTTCAAGTGCCGATGTGGATGCAAATATTACAGCCGATGTTATTAATGCAAGTGCAAACAGTTCGGCTGATGTGGAATTATCCGGAACGTCTGAAAAAGTGACTATTAAAACAAGTAGTTCGGCCGATTGCAAGGCGAAGAATCTGATTGCAAAAAACGCAGTCGTTGAATCAAGCAGTTCATCAGACGTTGATGTATATGCCTCACAAAAACTGTCAGCGAGTGCTTCTTCCAGTGCTTCCATCACCTTTTTTGGAAACCCAACGAATGTTGAAAAAAGCGAAAGCTCATCGGGTTCCGTAACCCAACGTTAATCATCCAATCATCATCAAAAAACATCAAAATCATGCTAAAAAATTGGTTGAAAATATTTCTATATCAGATAAAGAACAACAAATTCTTTACGGCTTTAAACGTTTTGGGCTTAAGTTTGGGAATTGCCGGTTTGGTATTTTCTATACTTTACTGGAACGAGGAACATTCGTATAATGCATGGAATTCGGAAAACGAAAAGGTTTTTCAGGTAATTAATGATTTGGGAGAAAACGTTTATTGGAACACCAATATTGCTCCACTTGATGACTATCTTGGTGATTTCCCTGAATTAGAAAGTCATTGTTATCTAAACAATTGGTACTTCAATGAGATTATTGAATACAACGAAAAAAAGGAAATGGTGGATAAAATCCTAGATTCCCAAAACACCTTTTTCTCCTATTTCCCTTTTGAATTTATTGAAGGAAATGCTTCTTCAGCATTAAAAGACAACGCAAGTATAGCCCTTTCTGAAGCAATTGCACAACGCTTATTTGGAAACGATAAAGCTTTGGGCAAACAAGTCATCTATGCGGGAAGGACATTGGTGGTGAGAGGCGTTTATAGAGTTCCGGGCAAATCTTCCTATTCGCCTTGGGCCGTCATAAACCTTATTGACGGCAGGCTTACAGAACAAAAAAAGGAAGACAATTGGGGTAATTTTAGTTTCGGATTACTTCTAAAACTGAAAGATCCATCTCAAAAAGATGTCGTTACAAAACGCATTAACGACCTTTATTTTGAACACCGAACCAAAGCTTGGGCAAAAGATGAAGGTATTTCTACAGAGGCCTATCTTAAAAAATATGGCAATACTGTTCCGGTTTTAGAACCTTTAAAAACAACACGATTACATTCAATAGCAAATGGCTATCCCGAAGGAAAAGGAAGCTATCAGTTCTTGTTGATTATGCTTGGATTATCCATTTTAATATTGGTTTTATCGATTGTAAATTATGTAAATCTTGCTACAGCAAATGCTATAAAAAGAGCCAAGGAAGTTGGTGTCCGAAAAATTATTGGTGCTTCAAAAGGCAATATCATCAGGCAATTTATTTTTGAAACCATATTGATGGCGAGTTTTTCGGTGTTATTGTCGTTGGTAATTGTTGAGCTTGCATTGCCCTACTATAATAATTTCCTTGGAAAAGAATTGGCGCTAAACGGAAGTCAATTTTATATCCAACTGATTCTGATTTTTATAGTTGTAGTAATCGTTGCAGGAATTTTTCCGGCTTTTTATGTCTCTAATTTCGAAACGCTAAAAGTATTGAAAGGCAATTTTGGCCGAAGCAAAAGCGGTGTTTGGTTGCGAAACGGAATGCTGATTTTGCAATTTGCCATCGCGTCCTTTTTCATCATCGGTTCGTATATTGTTTTCCAGCAAGTACAGTATATGAGTACAAAAGACATCGGTTTTCAAGGCAAACAGGTAATGGAAATCAATTATAGAAGAGATGATAATATTGACGATCCTAAAATCATCTACAACAATTACCTGACCATGAAACAGGAATTGCTTAAAATAAAAGGGGTAGAAAGTGTTTCTACTGGAGCATTTTCATTCGGAAACAGTGCTAATTCTTCCTCAAATTTTGTCTATCACGAAAATAATATTCAAAGTCAAAATATGGCAGTTGATTTTGACATGATTGAAATGATGAAAATTCAAGTCAAAGAAGGCCGTTCGTTTTCTGAGAAATTTTCATCCGATACCATCAACTCAATGATGCTCAACGAAACGGCTTTAAGAATGATGAAGGAAAAAAATCCAATCGGCAAGGAAGTAAAATGGAACGATTATACACTGAAGATTATTGGCGTGGTCAAGGATTTCCATCTCTATGGTCCACAAGCTGAAATTCCGCCAATGGCCTTCTTCCATTTCAAAACCATCGATTGGATGTCGTACAATCTGAACCGTGTTCACGTAAAGGTAAGCCCTGAAAATATGGAGCAAACCATAGCCGATATCGAGAAATTCTGGACCACAAAAGTCAATACCAAATACCCTTTTTGGTATGATTTTGTCGACAAGAATTTTGCCCGAACCTACGAAGGTTTTGTCAAGCAACGTAACCTGTTTTCATTGCTCAATATCATCGTAATTGTCATTGCCCTTTTCGGATTATTCGCCCTTGCCTCCTATTCCATCGAAAGAAGGATGAAGGAAATCGCCATCCGAAAAACCCTCGGAGCCGAAACCAAAACATTGCTCAAGGAACTCTCAAAACAGTACATCGTGTTCTGTGTAATTGGTTTTTTAATTGCCTTGTTTCCGGCCTATTATCTGCTCGGAAAATGGCTGGAGAATTTCGCCTTCCGAATTGAAATTTCAATCCTTCCATTCATTATAGGATTTGTTGTGCTATTGATTCTGACCTTGGCCGTTGTGCTTTCAAGAGCTTATCAGGCAACGAGGGTTAATGTATTGAAGTATTTAAAATATGAATAATCTCGCTGAATAGAGATTTTAAAGATCTAATACAATGAAAAAATTAATTTTGAGTTTGCTCTTAATTACTTCGAGCATTTTTGTGAATGGCCAGGAAAATTCCTGGTCATTGCAAAAGTGTTTTGATACCGCGATGCAAAGCAGTATCGACATTAAGGTAAAGCAACTTGAAGTCACAAAGGCTCAAAAACTTTATACTCATCCATTACTGGAATTATTTCCAAGCGTAAGTTTGAATGGAAATCACAGTTATAATTTCGGTTCAACCATCGACCCAACTACGAACAACAGGGTGAGTTCTGATATTCAATGGGATAATTTTTTCCTAAGTGCGAATATGAATATTCTCGATTTTAATAATTTGGCCACAGCCAAGAAAAATAAGATTGAGATTGAAATGGCCAAAGCGGATAAATCAGTCATTGAATACGAGTATAAATTGCAATTATTGGAAAAATATTTCGATGCTTTGTTCTCACAAGAATTGGTAAAAATCCAAAAAGAACAACTGAAAAACAGCACCTTCAACTTGAACAGAATAGAGAAGGAAGTCGAAATTGGCAACAAGCCACAAAGCGATTTATACGACATTCAACTGAGTTTCTCTCAAGACGAAAAACGACTTTTGGAAGCCGAACAGTTATTTGAAACCCAAAAACTGCAACTTTTTCAATTGATGAATTTTAAGGTAGGAAATCTGGATGATGTAATTTTAGAAACCTATTTGGCTAACGAAACCGAGGTTGTTTCCACCGAAATCAACAATCCAAAGCTTCAATTTGCAGAATTGGCCTATAAAGTTTCTAAGACGGATATTTCGATACAGCGTTCAGTAAACCGGCCGACACTTTCGGCTTTCTATCAATTATCTAGCTTTTATTCATCGCCAATCAATCAGCCGAATGCGAATGTTGCAGGTTTCCGAACACAACTGGACGACAACAAAAACCATCAGGTTGGGTTGCAAATGAGCATTCCGATTTTTACCGGATTCAGAAACAATAAGCGAATCAAGGCTTCGAAGATAGAATCGGAACGAACAAAATTGGTTTCGGAACAGGAAAAAATCAAAATCGAACAGCAAATTGAACTCGAAAATACTCGAAAAAAGCAATACGTCAAGTTGTCCAACAACTTGAAAAACACGTTGAAATATGCCCAAGAATCGTTTAAAACCACTCAGTCAAAATTCACCAGCGGAAAAATTGATGCCGTTGGGTATAATTCGGTCAAAAACCAATTGCTTTCTTCTGAATATGATTTTCTTAAAAATAATTTATTGATGCAATATGCTTCATTGAAAATCAATTTAATTCAAAAAAATGAATTATAAACTGACAATACCATCATAAACAAAACCAATCCTTTATCTTTATTTTAAGAACATTTCGTATTATCTTTGCAATCTAAATTCAATCTTAATAAATAAGCAGTTTGAAAGGACTGCACCTCATACATCCAATGAAATTAGATAGAAAAGAAATACTTAAAGCCTTAGAATCTTTAACAATAGCGGGAGAAGGAAAAAACATGGTCGAAAGCGGAGCCGTGACCAATGTGGTGACTTTTGGCGAAGAAGCAATCGTAGATTTAACGATTTCAACCCCTGCAATGCACATCAAGAAACGTGCTGAGGACGATATCCGAAAATTAATTCAGGAAAAGTTCAACCCAGATGCGAAAGTAAAAGTCAACATCAAAGTTGAAACTCCAGAAAAACCGAACGAGATTAAAGGAAAAGCCATTCCTGGAATCAAAAATATAATTGCCGTAGCTTCAGGAAAAGGTGGAGTAGGAAAATCTACCACTACTGCGAATCTTGCTGTTACCTTGGCAAAAATGGGTTTCAATGTTGGGATTTTAGACGCCGATATTTATGGCCCTTCGATGCCGATTATGTTTGACGTTGAATCTGAAAAACCAATTTCAGTTACCGTTGACGGAAAGTCGAAAATGAAACCGATTGAAAGCTATGAAGTAAAGATACTTTCTATTGGATTTTTCACAGCACCAAGCCAAGCCGTAATCTGGAGAGGACCAATGGCTTCAAAAGCCTTGAACCAAATGATTTTTGATGCAGATTGGGGCGAACTTGATTTTATGCTAATCGATTTGCCTCCGGGAACGGGTGACATTCACTTGTCTATCGTTCAATCGTTGCCAATAACAGGAGCTGTAATAGTAAGTACGCCACAAGCCGTTGCTTTAGCCGATGCCAAAAAAGGAGTTGCGATGTTCCAATCAGACAGTATCAATGTTCCAGTTTTAGGAATCATCGAAAATATGGCCTATTTCACTCCAGAAGAATTACCAGAAAACAAATATTATATCTTCGGAAAAGAAGGTGCAAAAAATCTTGCGGCAGATTTAGAGGTTCCTTTCTTGGGAGAAGTTCCAATCGTGCAATCCATCCGTGAAGCGGGAGATTACGGTCGTCCGGCTGCATTGCAAACAGCCTCACCTTTAGAAAAAGTTTACGAAGAAATCGCTAGAAATGTAGTGCAGGAAACAGTAAACAGAAATGAAAATTTACCACCTTCCGAAGCAGTGAAAATCACTACAATGGCAGGTTGTTCCGCAGTAAAGAAATAATTTAGATAATAGAGGGGAATCTTTAAATTTTTTAAATTTTTCAATCTTTAAATCAAGAAATATGAACACAGAAGAATTAACAGTAAACATCGAGAAAGCGTTGGCGGAAATTCGTCCGTTTTTGAATTCTGATGGTGGCGACATCAAGCTGATTTCGATTGAGGATGACAAACACGTAAAAGTGCGTCTTGAAGGAGCTTGCATCTCTTGCAGTGTCAATCAAATGACCTTGAAAGCGGGTGTAGAAACTACCATTAAAAAATATGCACCACAGATTGAAACTGTGGTAAATGTTGCTTAAAAAATAGAAATAAGGAATTGATGAAACTATCATTTCTATCAAATCATGGTAGAATTGATAGTTTTAACTATGAAAAGAAACAACTGAAATCAATTGAAGTTTTTCTTTTAATTTCTTCCAAAAACACTATCAGTTAGAAAGACATTTCGTTTCCAAAACTGACAAATATCATAGAAAACCCTTCTTTGTTTCTCGAAATTTGTAGCTCAGAAACATCGAAAACCTTGAAACAGAAAATGATTAAAACAGACATACTTATTATTGGTGCTGGTCCGACTGGGCTTTTTGCCGTATTTGAAGCAGGATTACTAAAATTAAAATGCCACATCATTGATGCACTTCCGCAACCTGGAGGTCAATTATCCGAATTATATCCTAAAAAACCCATCTTCGATATTCCAGGATTTCCAGAAGTTTTGGCTGGTGATTTGGTGGATAATTTGATGGAACAAATCAAGCAGTTTCAACCCGGATTTACTTTGGGAGAACGAGCCGAAACCATCGAAAAACTAGAAGATGGAACGTTTATCGTAACCACTCACAAAGGGACAAAACACCACGCCAATTCTGTAGCAATTGCAGGAGGCTTGGGAAGCTTTGAACCAAGAAAACCTTTGATAGAAGACATCGAATTCTATGAAGACAAAGGGGTAAAATACTTTATCAAAAACCCAGAAAAATTCAGAGATAAGAGAGTTGTAATTGCAGGTGGCGGAGATTCTGCTTTGGATTGGAGTATCTTTCTGTCGAATGTGGCTTCTGAAGTAACGTTGATCCACAGAAGAAATGAGTTCCGTGGTGCTTTGGATTCTGTAGATAAAGTACAAGAACTGAAAAACGAAGGGAAAATAAAACTGATTACTCCTGCCGAAGTGGTAGGATTAAACGGTGCCGAACATTTAGAATCCATTGATATCGAAGAAAATGGAGCTCATAGAATTATAGAAACCGATTATTTTATTCCGCTTTTTGGACTTTCACCAAAATTAGGTCCAATCGCAAATTGGGGATTGGAAATTGAGAAGAATGCCATCAAAGTTGACAATTCTTTAGACTATCAAACCAATATTCCTGGAATTTATGCGATTGGCGACGTGAACACCTATCCTGGTAAATTAAAATTGATTCTTTGTGGTTTTCACGAGGCTACTTTAATGTGTCAAAGCGTTTACCAACGAATGAATCCGGGGAAGAAATATGTAATGAAATATACAACGGTTTCTGGTGTTGACGGTTTTGACGGAACAAGAAAAGAGGCTGAAAAAGCAGTTGTAAAATCGATAGACTAACTATGTCACAAGACGTTACCATTAAGATTACTGACCGAGAAGGCATCCAGCACGAGGTCCAGGCGCCAACCGATATGAACATGAACATTATGGAACTTGTTCGTGCTTATGAGTTGGCTCCAGAAGGAACCATCGGCATTTGTGGCGGAATGGCAATGTGTGCTTCCTGTCAATGTTATGTTCTCAACGAAGTGGAATTGCCGGAAATGAGTGATGATGAAGAAGCAATGTTATCCGAAGCATTCAATGTAAAATCAAACAGCCGTTTGGGTTGCCAGATTCATATTACAGAAGAATTGGAAGGCTTGGAATTGGAATTAGCTCCTGAATAACTTATATTTATAAAAAATAAAAACATCCATAAAGCAATTACTTTATGGATGTTTTGTTTAAATACGATTCTGAAAAAATTATTTTTTCAAGAACTTAAGGGTTTTACCAGCGCTTTCTTTTTCAATTCTTATAAAGTAGATTCCGGAACTCAAATCAGCTGTATTGATTGATAAATCTGAATTAGAAGAAATCGTTTTTTGAGCAATCAATTGTCCTAAATTGTTATAGATACTGTATGCTTCTGGCAGATCACTTATATCACCTAAAGAAATATTAAGTACATCGTTTGCCGGATTTGGATAGATGGAAACCATTTCTAAAGCATCAAAAGTAGAAGTTCCTAAAACGGCCTGACAAGCCAATGAGCTTCCTAAAGTTGACCTTCTTGGAGAGTTTTGCAATACTGCCAATATCCTAGTCTTTTGATCTAATGTAAATGTATTCATGCAAACGTCATTTGTATAATCCATATAATTTTCGGTCATATCATTCCCTGCCGCAACCGGACAAGAATTATAAACTTGGTTGCAATCATAGTTTTCATATTTTGCCGCTGGTGTATCCGGACAATAATCCTTGTTACTATCTGTAGCATTAACAGTACATGAGGTGTTATCTCCCCAAATATGCCTCAAACCAAAACAATGTCCGATTTCATGCGTTGCTGTTCTTCCTTTATCAATACCTGAAAAATAAGTTCCTGTAACATAATCAGAAGATCCGAATGCTTTCCAACTAATGATAACGCCATCCGTTGTTGCAAGACCTTCATTTGTATTTAACCCTCCTAAACCTGAATTACTAGGAAATTGTGCATAACCCAAAACATCTTGTGAAGCCAAAGTGCCTCCGAATTCACAAACCCAGATATTGAAATATTGTGTAGGATCCCACTGTGTTTGAGGCTTCATAATATCTTCAATATTCGCTTCGGTCCATGAAGTATTCCCTAAATTTACTCTATCAATTCCATTTGTTGCAGTACCATCAGGTTTTCTCTGGGCCATACAAAACTCAATTTCTATATCTGCTCCAACTGCATTTGCATTATATCCCGGAGTACCCAACATCCTTCTGAAATCCTGATTCAATACTGTAATTTGAGATAAGACTCTTGCATCGGAAATGTTCCGTGCTGTTCCAACAGCTTGACCGCTATGAATAACGTGAACCACAACTGGAATCGTGATAATTGTGTTTGCACTTCTTCCTTCCAACATTCTTTTTTTAACCTGTTCCACTTTTGGAGCAAGCCAAGCCTCAAATTCTTCCGTTGTAGCTCGGCCTTTTGCAGTTTCTTGAAGATATTCTTCGTATTCTGAAGACCCACATTTAATGACTCCCGTTGAAGGATTTATGCTCTTGACATTTCTTCCAAAGATTCTTCTTCCATTGCTATCTGTATTCTGTCCGAAAGAAAAAACGGAAATGAATAGTAGCAAATAGGTTAACCTTTGTAATATATTTTTTTTCATTAGTAGTTTAAATTGAATTATTTATATTGTAAACTTTATTTTGAGCGCGCTAAATTAACAATTAATAGAGAGCATTATTTATATTTTAAGATTTTAACTTGCATTGATGTGATTGCTCTATTTTGTGAAAATGATTGAATTATTTTTACAAAAGCTAATTTTAATTTCGGAATAAAAGTAATGAAGAGGTGTTTTACCTAAAAATTTATGAGGTAAACGAATTCATTTATGAGGTAAAGAATAAATCAATAGTTTATTTTGCATTTATTTTAGATAGAAAATCCTCTTCATAAGTTGAACTAAGTGGTATTTCCTCATCTTTAATGAAAATGACCTTGTTTCTGATTTTGTGTACTTTATTTATCGGAATGATAAAAGAACGGTGGACGCGTGCAAATTCTGCCACAGGAAGTTTTTCCAATATCGATTTCATCGTCATCCTTGCCACTATAGTTTTTTGATTTTCGATGTAAATCTTCAAATAATCATCGAAGCCTTCAATAAAAAGAATATCACTGATTAGGATTTTATTCAAACTATAATCTGCCCGAATAAACAAATAATTCTGTTCTGTATTTTGAACTTGATTCTTGACTTCGTATTGACTTTTCGCTTTTTCTACAGCCATCAGAAACCTGTCGAATGAAAAAGGCTTCAACAGATAATCAGTCGCACTCACATTGAATCCTTCGATAGCATATTCGCTGTAAGCGGTTGTAAAAATCACCATTGTATTTTGTTCGATTTCCTTATAAAAAGACAAGCCGTTTTGAGTAGGCATCTGGATATCAAGAAAAATCAAATCAACTGGCTGTTTTCTCAAATACTTATGTGCTTCATTGGCTTGTGTAAACGTCTTTTCTAATTGAATATAATCGACCCTACTGCAAAAGTTCTCGATTATTTTTACCGCCAACGGCTCGTCATCCAAGACAATAGCTCTTATCATATCCATTTTATTTTTAAATGAACGAGAAAATTCTCAACCGAATCTGTGATTTTCAATTCGTGATTGGACGGATAAATCAGGCTTAACCTTTTGCTGGTATTTTCAATTCCCTTTTCGCTGACATAATCATACGGCAAGTTGACGTTTACCTTTTTGTTCATTACCGTTAGGATAAAATCGGTTTCGGTCATTTCCATAATGATTTTAATACGCCAATCTTCTTCGGAATTTATACCGTATTTAAAGGCATTTTCAATAAACGGAATAATAACCAGAGGAGCAATCGTCCTTCCTTTTGCATCTCCAATTATGGCATATTCAAGCTTATCTTCATCGGCAATTCTCAGACGTTGCATATCTACATAATCGCTGATGTAGCTGATTTCTCTTTCTAAAGAAACAAAATCATTAGTGCTTTCCGTGACAACGTATCGCATCATATTCGACAATTTTATAACCGCATCTGGAGCATCATCCGACTTTTCAATTGTCAAGGCATAGAGGCTGTTTAAGGTATTGAATAGAAAATGAGGATTGATTTGTGCCTTCAAATAAGATACTTCCGCCTTTAATTTCTCCTCTTCCGATTCTTTGAGTTGCTTGTTTATGCGAAGCAAAAGCGAAAGAAAAAAAGCCGAAAGGAATTGCACAAGCGACTTGGCATGAAGGAAATAAAAATCAATTCCGAATTTGTTTCTTGGAGGAAACGGCATGTCTTCTCCATCAAATAGTTCCGGCTGTCTTGGAAAAGGCTTAAAAGGACGAATAAAATCTGGAAGATAGGCTACAATAAGATAACATCCAATCAATAATAAGGCATAAATGATATACTTTTTACGGACATAAAATTTCGGAATCAATATAAAATAATTGAGGTAGAAAAACCCCAGAATCAATACAAATCCCAAAAAAATTCTCTGAAAACCATACGAATGCAACATTTGAGAAGCCTCACCAAAATCAGGAGACGAGATTATAGGAATGCTCAGAAAAAACAAGCAACCCATAACGTGAATGATGATTTGGCGGTAAGAATATTTCATTGCAAAGCATTAGTTTTTCAAATCTACTAAGAAATTGCAACCTAATTTAATTTTTGAGGTAAAACCGCCAATTGTGTAGATTAATTTTCTAATGCCAAAATTGCCTTCGGCAAAATCCTTTCTACAAATTTCGAATAAGCCAATTGCGATGGATGCAATCCATCCGAAGCCACCAATGCTGGATTTACTAGACCTTGACGCGTAATGTCGGTGATATTCACAAACACAACACCATTTTGTGTCGCATAATTTTCTGCGAAAGCATTATAAGCATCTATCTGAGTTGAAATAGCTGCAGAACCATTTCCATAAGGCGTAAACGCATAATCTGGAATAGAAACCACAATTACATTATTTTTCTCTCCTTTCGCCAAAGCAATTGCCGTTGTCAATAATTCAGGGAATTCCTGTTCGTATAACGAAAAAGGCTTGCTTTGATATTGATTGTTTACTCCAATTAAAAGCGTCACCAAATCATAATCGGAGCTCGGGTTTTGTGTCGAAATTGCATTTTTAAGATTTGTAGTGGTCCAGCCCGTTTGAGCGATGATTCGAAGTTCGATATCTGCATTCAAATCATTTTCCAAACCTTCTTTCAACTGGTAGGGAAAACGGCAAGTGTCGCAAACATTTTGTCCAATGGTATAGCTATCGCCCAAAGCCAAGTATTTATAATCATATGACTCAGGATTTTCTTCCTCTGGATTCTCAGGAATGGAATCTTCTACAATCGGATTCTGGATGGGATTATTGGTAATGAAACCTCTGTCGTCATTACCAGAACAAGAAGCAAATACAATTAAGAAAAGTAAATAGTATATATTCAGAAAGGCTTTCATAACAAATAAATTTACTATTATTTACGTCAAATTCAATAAATTAGTTTAAAAAAGTACAAAAAAGAGCCATACAATGTACGGCTCTTTATATTTATATCTTCTAAGGGAATTTATTATTTTGTTTCCTTATTTACTTTCGCAATATATTTCTCCAATGCCATTGTCATTGAAGGAGCTTCTGGAGATGGCGCCATAATATCCACTCTCAATCCGTGGTCAAGAGCTTCTTTCTGAGTTGTACTTCCAAAAACCGCAATTCTTGTATTGTTCTGTTCAAAATCAGGGAAATTCATAAACAATGATTTGATTCCCGTCGGGCTAAAGAAAGCCAGAACATCATAATAAACGTCTGCCAAGTCTGACAAATCGCTCATCACCGTTTTATACAAAGTTGCTACTGTCCAATCTACTTTCAAACCGTTCAAAGTTTGCGGAACATCTGCATTCAACTGGTCTGAAGCCGGCAACAAAAACTTTTCGTCTTTGTATTTTTTAAACAGCGAAGACATATCTGCAAAATCTTTCTGACCCACATAAATCTTACGTTTTCTATACACCACATATTTTTGAAGGTAGAAAGCAACAGCTTCCGATTGGCAAAAATATTTTAAATCTTCAGGAACTTTATAACGCATTTCTTCTGCAACTCTAAAAAAATGGTCAACAGAATTTTTACTCGTCAAGATGATAGCCGTGTAGTTGTTAAAGTCGATTTTCTGAAGTCGAACATCCTTTGCACTAACGCCTTCAACGTGTATAAAAGGCCTGAAATCAATTTTTACTTTATGCTTTTGTTGTAGCTCAAAGTAAGGAGAATTCTCTACTTTAGGCTCCGGTTGCGACACCAAAATTGTTTTCACTTTCATATTTGATATTTTCTAATGCACTAACTTCTAGTAAACCAATAATAAATAAAATAGTAAGGTGCTATTTCAAGTGCGCAAAGATACAAAATAAAATAAAACAACTTACCGATTATTAAGTTTTGATAAATTTTTAAGGAATTCAAATAAGTCAGCAGGTTAGCGACTAAAACAATACCGATAAGTACGTAAATCACCCAAATCGATACATTATTATTATAAAACAAAAAGACATTAACAGGAAGAAGCAACAACGAGATATACGTCCTATAGTTAACTTTTTGTAAATTATATTGCTCCACAAACTCCTCCATATTAAAAGAAGTCGAAATTATCTTTTCAATCAAATATTTCGAAAGTATGAAAACCCCTATCAATGTCACGATTTGGATGTAAACCAGCCAATCCGATTTCGAAACAAAACCAAAATAAGCCAACAACAATTGTGCGAAAAAAGCCAATGAAATCAACTGTACCGCAAACAATGCAATATTAAACCAGCTCATCAAATGCGAGCTATCCTTGTAAATCTTGTTGTATTTATCCGAAAAAAGCAACTTCGAAAAATCGCTAAAACGGCTCTCAAAAGTAGTCTTCGTAACCGCAATCAACACAAAGCACAGCACAAACAAAACCGTTGCCCAGTCTTTGTTTTCCATCACGCGTTCCTGTAAAATTGCATCCATCATAGTGCCGCAAAGATAACAATTCGACAGCCAAATTCAACTCGAATAAAAAATTTCAATTACACTATTTAGAAGCAAATCGCTTGGGCATTTTAGCAAACCATATTCCCGCCTTCCTTCCAAAACTTTTTTGTTCTTAAAGAAAGAACAAAAAAGGTTTTTCCCTCCAGTCGGGGCTAAAAAACAATCCACTTTTACTTCAGAATCATTCCCACATTGCGAAATCGTATCTAAACCACAAATTATTATAATTTAATTAAGACCTAACGTCCATAAAAAGTTTATTTTTGCGTGGAAATTTAAGAGTTTATGAACGACGGTATTGTTATAATCCCTACCTATAACGAGATTGAAAACATCGAGAGCATTATCAGAGCAGTGTTTTCACTACACAAACCCTTTCATATACTTATAGTTGACGATAATTCGCCAGACAAAACCGCCAAAAAAGTTATTGAACTCCAAAACGAATTCCCCGACCGATTGTTTCTCGAACAAAGAGAAAAAAAAGCAGGACTAGGAACCGCTTATGTTCACGGATTCAAATGGGCATTGGCCAACAAATACAATTACATATTCGAGATGGATGCCGATTTTTCGCACAATCCAAACGATTTGGAGCGATTGTATGATGCCTGCCATTTCGGAAGAGGAGAAGTTGCCATCGGTTCAAGATACATTACAGGCGTAAACGTTGTCAACTGGCCATTAAGCCGGGTTTTGCTTTCCTATTTCGCCTCGGTTTATGTACGATTGATTACCGGAATGAAAATCCAAGATGCAACAGCAGGATTTATGTGCTACAAACGCCAAGTCTTGGAAACCATCAACCTTGATGAAATAAAATTCATCGGTTATGCTTTCCAGATTGAAATGAAATACAGGGCTTACGCCAAAAAATTTGAAATCATCGAAGTCCCGATTATCTTTACCGATAGGGCAAAAGGACAATCCAAGATGAGCGGTTCTATCATAAAAGAAGCCGTTTTCGGAGTGATTTCCTTAAGAATACGAAAGTTTTTTAATAGGTTATAAGAGAAAAGAAAAATGAACAGGGTTTTAATTAAGAATGCCAAAATCGTTAACGAAGGAACTATTTTTGAAGGAGATTTGTTGATAGAAGACAAATTCATCGTAGAAATAGCCGAAAGTATCAGCGCCAAATCCTCTACCACAAAAATCATCGATGCCGAAGGAAATTATTTGATTCCAGGCGCCATCGACGACCAGGTGCATTTCAGAGAGCCTGGATTGACTCATAAAGGAAACATCGCCTCTGAATCAAGAGCTGCAGTTGCTGGAGGAATTACTTCTTTCATCGAGCAACCGAATACGGTTCCGAATGCGGTAACTCAGGAATTACTCGAACAAAAATACCAGATTGCTTCCGAAACCTCGTTTGCCAACTATTCCTTTATGATGGGTGGAACAAACGACAACTTAGAGGAAGTTCTTAAAACAAATCCAAAAAATGTTGCCGGAATAAAACTATTCTTGGGTTCTTCAACTGGAAATATGCTGGTGGATAATGAAGAAGTTTTAGAAAAAATATTCTCAAGCACTCCAATGCTGATTGCCGTTCATTGCGAAGATGAAGCAACTATAAAAGCGAATCTAGAAAAATACAAAGCCGAATATGGCGATGATGTTCCTGCAACGGTTCATCATTTAATCAGAAGCGAAGAGGCTTGCTACATTTCTTCTTCAAAAGCGATTGCCTTGGCGAAGAAAACTGGAGCTCGTTTGCACATCTTCCACCTTTCTACAGCAAAGGAAATGGAATTGTTCACGAACAAAATCCCTTTGGAAGAAAAGAAAATCACGGCCGAAGTTTGCATCCATCATTTGTGGTTTACGAATGAAGATTATGCGAAAAAAGGCAACTTCATCAAATGGAATCCAGCCGTAAAAACAGCAAAAGACAGAGACGCACTTTGGGAAGCTTTACTCGATGACCGAATTGATGTTATCGCAACCGATCACGCTCCGCATACTTTGGAAGAAAAAAGCCTACCTTATTTGCAGGCTCCATCTGGCGGACCATTGGTTCAGCACGCTGTTGTGGCAATGTTTGAAGCCCACCATCAAGGAAAAATTTCAGTAGAAAAAATCGTTGAGAAGATGGCCCATAATCCGGCGAAAATCTTCAAGATTGAAAAAAGAGGCTTCATCAAGGAAGGTTATTATGCCGATTTGGCAATAGTAAATCCAGGAATGCCTTGGAACGTAAAGAAAGACAATATTCTATACAAATGTGGATGGTCGCCTTTTGAAGGCTATAACTTCAAATCGAGAATAACCCATACTTTTGTAAACGGACAATTGGTTTACAACAACTTCAAGGTGAAAAATGTTCAATGTGGCGAACGACTTCTTTTTGACCGTTAAAATTTT
>Ga0247808_10000680_pt1 | contig 16247 bp, 14 predicted proteins | sample UWRJL089202R1_FD_179914 | JGI IMG/M metagenome (GOLD analysis project Ga0247808, IMG submission 179914) | Plant litter microbial communities from Arlington Agricultural Research Station in Wisconsin, United States - UWRJ-L089-202R-1 | ecosystem: Environmental > Terrestrial > Plant litter >... | reverse complement strand
CGTGATTGAAGTCTACATTATTAAACGTTACCACTCCTCCTGCATAAGCAGAAGGGGTAATTCTCTTTACGGTTCCGGTTGTAAAATCTCCATCACCATCCAGGTCGATCAATAATCTTAAATCATAAAACGTGATTCCGGAAATAGGAATCGATGAAAGATCCATTGTCAAGGCTACTTCGCCGACGGCACCCGTTTCATATATTTTCCATTGACGGGCGAGTCTTCTTAAAATAGCGGAAGGACATTCTACGGTCGATTCTACCAGTCCTCCGCCCAGTATATTCGAAGGTTGTGTACCGTTGTCATTTCCCCATAACATAAATTCATTGTCGTTGTCAAACGTGTTAGGAGAAACCCATGTACCTCCATTATCTACGAGTGCCATCGTAATGATATCGTCTGTGCTGGATGATTTTGCTTTTAGTTGTAAGAGTCCGGAAGCATCGTCTCTGGCGAGACCTGCTATGTCATTTTGATCACGGGTTGTTTGTTCCCAGATCATAGTGCCATTTGAAGAATAATAATCCAGGGCATTAGCGTTGTTGCCTAATGTGATGCCGTATTTCACACCTAGATAACTGTGTACTTTCCGTAGTTCTGTGGCAGTGAGTGTGCCTCCGTAAAACACCGCTTCTGTAATTTCTGAGTTGCTGTGAAATCCTGAAAAAGAATCTCCTCCAATGGTAAAGTTTGCGGTAAGGGAAGTATTGTTTGTACCGCCTGGACCTGTAGCGCCTACCAAACCATTGATGATGAAGTTATCGGTTGCATTGGAAGTTGCCGCTGTTGCAATGCTCCATTGATTCATATTGCCTGCAGTTTTTGTTTGAAAATGACTGGGATGGTCAAATCGCAAGGCAGTAGAAGTGGGATAAGGCGTCGTTTCAAAATCAAAGCGATTGGTCGATTGATCTTCGTCCCATTTCATTAGTACTCCACCTGCATTCACTTTTGTAACAAGGAAAACTGTATTGTTAGAAGGGGCAATGATATCACTTCCCAGCGTGGATGGATTATTTAGGTACGCGTTTCCCGGAAAAATAACAGATGGATTGAAGTTGACAGAAGCTGCACTCAGCGTAGGAGTGTTGAATACATTGGTAAAGTTCACCGTTCCTACTTCTGTATTCCAGCGTGTCACATTACTGCCTGTCTTTACAATGTTGCCGTCGGCTTTGTACCAGCCTTTGATATTGGATTTTATTCCTCCGGGGGCAGACGTATAACAAAATGAAAAGTTACCGGTCATCGTAGAAGTAGCGATGCCCGTGTTTCTTTGTATTTGTATGAAATAAGTTGCATTTGGCGTAACGGTAAATTGAAGTGCAGCATTATTGCCCGCAGTCGCATTGGCGCAGGCGATGAGAGTTAATGTACCGCAAGCACCGGAATATACCGCCACCGCATGATTGAAGTCTCCTCCTAATAGGAATGTGTAATTGGATGTTTGCGCTGTAAAGGAATACCAACCGTCATCTTGTACCGATCCGCAAGATGAAGTCACTCCATCGTAGACATAAGTACCTGGTAATGTATAAGCAGTAGTGGCGCAAGTTAATGCAGGAGTGATCGCAACAGCAGAAGCACAAACATCAGATGGATTTTGCGCTAGACAGACACTGTTTGTTGTCAATAAAGCCAAGGACAACAAATAGTGTTTGTTGTTTTTGACTTTATAACTTACATAAAAAGTTGCTTGACGGAAAAATGCTAACATGAGCGATTCATTTATATTCTTGTACGCTTTTGTTCTTCAAACCGTTGGGAATAATTATCTATCCTTAATTTATCTATAATAATTCATATTTTTAATATAAACAGTACTATTTAGTCTGTTTTATGGTGTGTTTCAACGAAATGATAATTCTATAATTTGTATTAAAAATACCTTTTAGGTACATAAATGGAGAGTTTGGAATTAACAGGTCATACGAGTAAAGCATTGCGCTTAGAGAGCATGAAGGAATTCAAACCAGGGGATTATATTTTAAAAAAATCGGGGATTAACGATGTTCTTCTTATAGTACTTAAACAAATACGACAAAACAATTTCATGGGCTCCATTTTTTGTGATGGATGGGTTGCCTATGCTTTGGTCATAAGAATAACCGAAACTCAGTTGGCGGTTAAGGTTAAAACGAATGGAATAATTGACAGAGACCTGATGCCTGTAAGATACACCCAACCAAACTACTTCATCTAACAAGGCATGGAAATTAAGGTCTACTAAAAGAGGAGAGCGATTGTAGTAATGTAGAAGGAGTCCGGGTTTTAATTTCAGTTTCGGAGAAACAGTGAAGACTTTTCCCGTCGTTGCAAACAGGTGTCTGTAAGAGCGCATGTCATCTGGTGAACCCAGACCATATAGAAAACCGGTTAGATTCTGAGCCGAAAGTCCTGCAAAGAAAGTATTGGTATAGTAATAAGCACCAGCTGAAACAGTAGGTTGAAATAAATTCTGGTTGTCGCCTGGAATAGCTGGATCATTGGGATCCTGGTGAGTCAGGTTGCTGTAGCGGATCGAGTAATTCGTAAAGCCTAAGCCCAGACCTAAGGATAGTTTTTTTTCTTCTGACAAATCTACGCGGTAAGAGTAAATGCCCTGAAGGGTAAGTTCACTGTAGATGGATGTTTTGGACTGATAAAACAATCCTCCAAAGGAAGCTTTATGTTTGTTTACCGGTGAATGAACAGAAAAGGTTGAAGCAAAAGGAGAACCCTCTACACCGAGCCACTGTTTGCGTACAATGGAAGATGCACTTAAGGCATTATGTGATCCCGCGTAGGCTGGGTTAATGACAAGTCCGTTGAATAAATATTGAGTGTATACACTATTGTTTTGAGCAAGAGCAAAGTTGACGCTGCACAGCTGAAAAAACAAGAAAAATATGTAAAGTCTGTTTTTCAATAGCGTTAACGTTTGATGATCACATAACCTGTCATCGCAGGTTTGTCTGGAATCTGTACTGAATAATAATAAGTACCGTCAGGTAAACTTTGGCCACCTAAGGACCCCTGCCATACTACATCTTCGTTATTGTAGCGTTCGGCCTGGTAGATGGGCACTCCCATGAAATTAACAATGGATACTTTATTATCCGGATAGCGTTCAATACCATTTATCTTCCATACGTCGTTGATGCCATCCCCGTTGGGAGAAAAGGAATTGAAAATGATAAATTCCTGCACCTTCAATATTTTTATGGTATCAGAATACACGAAGGGACATGCTCCGGATTTGATTTGTGCCCGGTAGTATAAGTCGGAAGTGGGTGAGCCTGTATAACTGATTTGTGTAGCATTGGAGGTAATGTTTGTAGGTGTTGTGGTAAAATTATCTTCCGATACTTCCCAATGCCTGATCTTGCCAACTTCTCCGTTGATCTGTATGGTACCCGATTGTAGATCTATTTCTGACACAGTCAGTTTTCCGGCTACTGTTTGCGCATCAATGTTCACATGAAGAATATTACTATAAGCCGTGCTGCCACAACCGTCTTTAATTTGAAGGCGATAGCAGGTAGAGTCAGAGATGGTTGGAGGATCATACGTGTCGCTGGTTGCGCCGCTTACATCTCCCCATATATTGTTGCACAAGGGGGAATATTGCCATTGGTAGGTATATCCTGTGCACCCTCCGCTTTTGTTATTGATCACAAGAACAGGAGGGAAAGGAGTGTCTTTGGAAAAGAAAACTAAGGGGTTGTCTTCTGATGTCGTATCATTGAGCATCAATGAAATTCTTTTATTGCCTGCATTGCGCTGAGCCAGGACATATGCGCTGATGTCAAATTTATACCACTGTTCATTGATGTCATAAATCACAGAAGAGGCTATGGGGGGAGAGGAGGCGGCAGGTTTATTGGACCAGGTGATAAAACTTTCATCCCACAGGGTATCTGCTACAGAAGATACAAACAAAAGTTTATTAGGATAATTTGTCCTGTCAAAACTGCGCAGGTATAAGTAGGCATTGTTGAAAACAGATGTTCTTATAGATGATACATCAAAACTCAGGTATATATTCATCAAGTTATCCGGAGCCTTTGTATTGGTCATTAATTCTCCGGGAGCAATTACCGGAGTATTGCTTCCACTTCTTACATAACTATTGCGATCTGCTGCAATGGCCACACTATCTCTTAAAGGCGCAGGATCACCGCTGACACAGTAGGCTTGATTATAATTGATGTTGCCGGCGAACAGGTCTGTGGGTGTACCGATGGCTGTAAAGATGACGTTTGCAGAAGAAGCACCCAGACGATCGAGCCATTTGTATTCTACCAGCGAACTGCCATCGAGTGATCCGGTCCATACACGGTTATAGCTCTGACCAAATCCTACTCTGGTCATGATGATATGGCCATTGATGGTTAAGGTGAAATCGTCGTTGTGATCCAGGATGTCGATGGTATAAACTCCTGGAGGAAACCCTTGTCTTTTGTAACTGATGGAATGGTTATCGAAATTTACCGGACAACCGTTATAACCGCTGGCTGAGCTGGGATTGGAGAAACTTCCCCATCTGGCTGAGCTATTAATGTTGATCAAATTATGGATGTAAAAACCTTTGTAATCGGTCCAATTGATCCCGTTGAAGCAATAGACATTCCATTTGTTCATGCCGTACACCGCAGGATCTCCTGAATCAGGCAGAATGATGGCTTGCACAGGTACTCTGGTACTTTCACAATTACTTCCCGAATCAAAGGAGGTCACATAATAAGTAGTGGTTGTGCTGAGTATCGGAGTCGTAAAGAAGTCGCCCTGATAAACAGGAAGGCCGCCTGTGGGTACGTCATACCAGTTATAGGTATCAGGAGAATCAATAGCGCTTAAGGTAAAAGATTTGGGAGTACATGATGACTCTCCGAAAACAAGAGGATCCGGTGGAGGACATTGGGAAAACCCACGTGTGGCTCCCAGTATCAAAAATAAAAAACAAATAGCAGCTATTGGATAACGAAAAGGCATAGCGTCTTTTTAGGCATTCTGAAGCAATCTAACGTTTATATTCCTTAAAATCAGAGTTTTTTGTTTCGCTTTTTCGATTCAGGGATGTTATTTTTTGCAATTTTTGCAAACCCCCGTTGCTGTAATATGGAGGGAATGCACCTCGTAATTTTTAGGATACTCTATACTAGGTATGTTTACGTTTTCCAGGCAAAAGGTTTGGTTACAGCTCGTACAATTAAAATGTAAGTGCTGGTCCTGGTGATGCTGATGGTCACAATGGTCATGACAAAGGGCAAATTTAGTTTCCCCATTGGATGGAACCTGATGAATAATTCCCGCTTCTTCAAAAGTATTCAATGTTCTATAGATCGTTACCCGGTCGTAGGCATTGCCTAATTGTTTTTCCAAGGCGCTGTGTGCAAGTGCATATTCATTATTGAAAAAAATGTTCAATACATGGATACGTGTCTCTGTTTTTCTAAGCTGATGCCTGCTTAGTACATCTACCAATTGCTCCTGGGAAACCTTAGTCATGAGTGGATTTGTTGACTAGAGCAATGTACCGATTTTGTTCAAAAATTGCTAGATCCAATTCAGGTAATTTCCAGGCTTGCATTCAACAAACTTTTTGCTAAACTTGTAGGAAGTAACGTTATTGTAAAAACTTAAAACTTTACCATTATGGCTAAAACTAAAGATGCTCAGAAAGATGTTAAGAAAAAACCGTTGAAAACTGCTAAAGAAAAGAAAGCAGAGAAGATCGCGAAGAAAAGCGGGAATTAATATAGTGGTCAGTGGTCAGTTGTCAGAGAACAGCAGTTCATAGAACAACTGAATTTACTTTCTTTACTAACTGATCACTGACAACTTACAACTCATTTATGGATCGCATACCCGTCACCATCATTACCGGTTTCCTTGGAGCGGGAAAAACAACTTTATTAAATCGGATCCTGGATCAAAACAAAGGCAAGCACATTGCCATTATTGAAAATGAATTCGGTGATCTAAATATTGACAAGTCTTTAATTGACGCCAACAACGATGGTGTTTATGAATTGAGCAACGGTTGCATTTGCTGTTCGCTCAATAGTGAGTTGATTGTCGTTTTATCTAAATTGCTCGACCGTCCGGAACCTCCGGAATACCTGATCATTGAAACCACCGGTCTGGCTGATCCTACTTCTATTGTATTGTCTTTTATTACCGATGTGATGGTGCAATCTGCCTTCGAGCTGGATGCTGTCATTACACTGGTGGATGCTTCTTTAATGGACAAACAATTGAAAGATCATCCTGAAGTAACCAAACAATTAGCGCTGGCGGATCTGGTTATTTTAAATAAAGCAGACAGGGTATCCAAAGAGGAGATCGATCATCTGTTACAAACGATTGAATCTCATAATCCTCAAGCAGAAAAAATCGTGGCTACTCAGGCGGAAGTTTCAGAACCGTTGTTGTACAAGAGAGCTTTTCGCTCCGAACATATTCAAAGAAACATGAAGGCTCAAAAGCCTCGTTTTTATTTGAATCATTTGCAGGAGACCAATAGCCTTTCGATGGTATTTGACAAGCCGTTTGATTTTTTGTTGTTTAACAACTGGATGAATTATCAGTTGAACGGAAGATGCGGAGAGTTGTACCGTTGCAAAGGTGTTTTATACGTAGAACATTTTGATCAGAAAGTGATTTTTCAAGGCGTATACGACCAGCACATGGTGCAGATGGGCAGCCTTTGGGGAGAGGGAGAAGAACGCAAGTCCACCCTGGTTTTTATCGGCAAAAATTTGCAAAAAGAATTTATTGAAGCAGGCTTAGAACAATGTTTAACCGAAGTGTAGTATGATTTTATCAGGACAAGAAATAAAAAAATTAATGGGAACAGATTTAGTCATCGAACCCTATGAAGAACGTCTGGTCAATCCCAATAGTTACAATCTTCGGCTGCATCACCAATTGCTTGTGTACGACAACAATGTACTGGACATGAAAACGGAAAACAAAGCCACGATGCTGGAAATACCGGAAGAAGGTTTGCTGCTGGAAAAAGATAAATTATACCTGGGTCGCACGCTAGAGTATACAGAATCACACAAGCATGTACCCATGCTGGAAGGACGTTCTTCGATCGGTAGATTGGGTTTGTTTGTACACGTGACGGCTGGCTTTGGTGACGTTGGGTTCTGTGGCTATTGGACGCTGGAAATGTTTTGCGTACAACCGATTCGTATTTATGCCGGCGTAGAAATCTGTCAGGTATTCTATCACTCCATTGAAGGAGAGTATGACTTGTATAAAAGCGGCAAATACCAGAAAAATAAAGGTGTACAGCCGAGTTTACTGTTTAAAGACTTTGAGAAAAAGCAGTAGTATGAAACAAGTCTTGTTGTAATTGTTCATACAGGACATGGTTGTTTTCAAAAACTGTATTTTCCAGTTTAGCGATCAAACTGAAACCGGCTATGTTGGCTGTAAATACAGTTGCTTCTGGCCTTAGGCTAGCAATGGTTGTTTTTGCTTCTATTACTTTTATGCCTGAGGTCTTCGCCCATTTTAAAATAGTTTTTCTGACTACTCCTTCTACACATCCTGTCGTTAAAGAAGGGGTATAAAGGGTATCGTTCAGAACCCAGAACAATCCACTGCTGGTTGCTTCACTGAGATTTCCCTGTTGATCCGTTAAAACCAGTTCATCTGCCTGGCGGTTGTTTTTTTCCAAACCTGCTATGACATAGTGTAACGAACTCAGGCGTTTGAACGAACTATAAATCGTTTGTACATTGGTTATTGTTGTAGCGAGATAAGCCTGAGCTTTTACAGCAGGTGCTGAACGATACGGTTTGAGTTCGATGAGGTAATGACTATTTCCAGTTTTGCCAGGAGTGTATAATCCTTCACTGTTTCTCCATACCATCCATTTGAACACGGCATCTTGCGGACTTCCGTTTTCTTTCCAAAGTTTATGCAGCAATGCTTTTAATCTGTTCAAATCCCATGCCTCATCGGTCTTTAGCTGCAGTGCTGCGATAGCAGTGAGCGCTCTTTCCAGGTGTGCCTCCAAAAAGAAAATACGTCCTTCCCGAAGCACCATCGTTTCAAAAAAACCATCACCGTAAAGAAATCCTCTATTGGTTAGTAAAGCACCAATGTTTTCGTCCGGAGTCATTTGGTCGTTGAATAGTACAGCTGCCATAGTGAATTATCGAGTAGTTTCTTTTTTTGTTTTCAAACTGATGATGAGTACACCAACAATCACAACTAATGTTCCGCCGACTTGCACCCATGTCATGGTTTCACCCAGGACAATATTAGCCAGTACAATGGTTGACACCGGTCCGATGGTAGAGATGACCGAGCTTCTTTCAGAGCCAATCAATTTAATACCTTTCGACAAGAAATAAGCCGGCATAAAGGTGGAAAATACAGCCATGGCCAAACCATACCAAATGATGGGATTATCAAAAGAAGGGAATGTCATCCCCTTGGCTATGACATAATGCAGCATCATGGTCACGGTAGCGATGAGCATAGAATAAGCGGTAAAGCGTGCGGCACCAATACGGGGAATAATAAAGCCGGAACCGATCAGGTACAAGGCATAGGTACAGGCGCTGCCGAAGACCAGCGTACCGCCTGTAATCAATGTATCCATTGGAATGGATACCGTTTGCTTGAGTTCTTCGGAAAAAACAATAAAGATACCAAGGTAGGTAATCAACAAAGCCAGGTAATCTTTTCGGTCTAAGGAAGAGCGGAAAAACAAAGCCGTCAGGATGACTACGATCGTAGGATATGAAAATAGAATGATGCGTTCCAGACTGGCTGATATGTAGGATAGACCTACGAAGTCCATGAGACTGGACAAGTAATAGCCGAGAATTCCCAAACCCATTAAGGATAATATTTCCGTTTTACTGATTTTTTTCTCCCCGCTGTTATGCGTGGCATTCCAGTAGGCGAGCAACATAAATAACGGAGCGGCAAAGAGCAATCTTAAGAATAACAGTGTCACAGGATCTGCACCCGCTTCATACGCTTTCTTTGCAAATATCGCTTTGATGGAAAAACCAGCTGCACTGATGAAAACGTAAAATGCGCCTTGATGTAAATTAGATGGTTTAGGCACAGCGTATTCTATTTATAAAGAGTTGTTTTAAGAGCATTCTTTCAATGAACGATTATAGTGTTTTCAAATCTATCAATAATGTAGGGCATGTCCCGCCTTTCATTTTTTTATTGTTATCCTAAGTGTAGCACAGGCGAGTCGGGCTATCCACTACAAGTCCTCGCTCTGGACATAGTCATCCGCTAATCTTCCATTCATGCTCGCTGTGGGCTTTTCGTTCCTATCCCTTATGCAAACATTTAATCAGCTCGCGTTAGGGATTGAGCCATTGTTTGAGCTCTCCCGCCACTAGATGGTTTGATGGTGCCTCCATAGTTTGATTGGCGGGAAGCGAGTGGCGAAAGCCCGACCCGAAGGGGAACGCCCTTTACATACGTATGGCTCAACTAATCACTTTATTTTTATACTATTTATTCATCTTCTTAACAGTTGCCTGCCATCTAACTAATCGGCAAATATTCATCACCTAAATGATAACATCCTTAAATTACAATGCCAACATTCATTAATACCTTCTTATCCCAACATATTCCTAGCCTCTTACCCAATTTGTCCGTAAATTAGCGATATTAATGTTGTCAAAAAAAGACGAAGAATTGAAAACGTTAGCAAAAATAGATCGGGTAGCTGTATTGGGTGGAGGAAGTTGGGCCACAGCCATTGTAAAGATCTTAAGTGAGAAAGATGTCAAGATTGATTGGTGGCTGAGGGATAATGAATCGGTGCAATGCATCAATCAAAAGGGCAGCAATCCACGCTACCTGAGTCATATCCGTATAGACCATGCTAAAGTGCAAGCCAGTACAGACTTACAGGCTTGTATAAAAGATGCGCAGGTGGTTGTATTGGCAGTACCGGCAGCTTTCATCACCGACACACTGAGTGGTTTTGAGCAGCTCTCTAAAGAGCAGGTATGGATCTCTGCGGTAAAGGGGATGATTCCAACGTATAATTTGCTGGTAACGGATTACCTTTCTCAACACAAGGGCATTCCTATGGAGCATCAGGTGGTGCTTGCAGGACCTTGTCATGCAGAAGAAGTAGCTATGGAGAAACGTTCTTACCTGACCATTGCAGGTATGAATCAGGAAGTCAACGAAGCCATTGCCCATCTTTTTGAAAATCGTTTTATCAAAGCTTCTACGCTGACGGATTTGTATGGTGTTGAGTATTGCTCCGTGATGAAAAATATTGTGGCCATCGTTTGTGGGTTGGCTCGCGGACTGAATTACGGAGACAACTTTCAGGCTGTACTGGTCGCCAATGCCATGCAAGAGATCACGCGTTTTCTTCAAAGCTTATATCCGAGCGACAGAGACCTGAATGCTTCTGCCTATCTGGGAGACTTACTCGTGACGGCCTATTCGCCTTACAGCAGAAACCGTAACTTAGGTAATTTGATAGGCAAAGGATACTCTTTGAAAGCCGCTCAAATGGAGATGAACATGATCGCAGAAGGTTATTATGCGGTGAAGTGTATTCATGAACTGAATGGTTTGGATGCCAGCTGCACGGTAGACATGCCGATAACGAAAGCGGTATACCACGTGCTGTATGATCGTATTTCACCAATGGTCGAGTTGAGGATTCTTGAGGATTGGATGGTGTAGTCTGAGATGAGAAATGTGAGATGAGAAATGAGAAATGAGAAATGTGCGTTACTCTAGTGACTTAATCATTCCAATTAACATCTTAGAAATATCTTCTAATTCTTTTAAATAGGCAGCCGCATGGTTTGGATGAATTTCATCCTCTGAAGCCAAGAAATCAATCAAAGATGCTGTTTCAAATGTAGATGCTCTGGCAATCACCAAAAAATTACGTTTATCTTTTTTACTTGGTTTACCATTTCCTTCAGCAATATTCAACATAATACTTAAAGAGGATCTTCCTAATTGGCTTTTGGCATAAATAGGAATAGAGGAAGATTGTTTAAGAAATTTATAAATGGATTTGTTTAAAGCAAAAGCTTTTTGGTAAACATTAAGTTTAGTGTATAAAAACATAATCTAAAAATATAGTTACAAAAATTAAAAAAATTACTTCACATCTCACATTTCTCATTTCACATCTCACATCTCACATTTCTCATCTCCTCTATAAGCCGTCCGACCGGCAATCCCATCACATTGTAAAAATCGCCTTCAATTTTTTCTATGGCTACTAAGCCGATCCATTCCTGAATACCGTAGGCGCCGGCCTTATCTAATGGTTTGTAATGCTCCACATAGTAAGCGATTTGTTCTTCAGACAAAGGGCGGAAAAAGACAGAGGTTGTTTCTGAGAACGAATGTGTTTGTGAAAGGCTGCTGATGCAAACTCCAGAAACCACTTGATGTTTGCGGCCGCTTAAGCGTCTCAGCATTACTTTGGCATCGTCCAGATCTAGGGGTTTATTGATGACCTGATCGTCTACTATCACTACCGTATCGGCAGTAATTAATAATTCACCTTCTTTCAAAAGGGGTAAAAAAGCAATCGCTTTCTTTTTGGCTAAATATTCTGGGGCCTGATGTGCCGGAAGATCGGCAGGAATGCTTTCGTCCATGTCGTTGATACGAACCTCAGGACTGATGCCCAGTCCCTCCAGCAGGGTTTTCCTGCGGGGGGATTGAGAACCAAGTATTATTTTTTTCCCGGCGAGCGGGGCGTATTGGGCTTTGATTGGGTCTAAAAAATTATTTACCACAAACTTTACCTTTCAAATTGTCTTTATCTTTAAAGCCTAATTCAACAGCCTTTGTAATATCTGCGCAGGCACCGGCTTTGTCTTTCAACTCTACTTTATTTAATGCTCTGTAGTGGTAAGCTTCGGCATCTTTAGGATTCAGTTCAATGGCTTTGTTGAATTCCGGCAACGCGTCTTTTTCATTTTTCAATTCATGGAAGAATAATCCACGGTTGTAAAATACCAACGCACTGTTTGGAAATCTTTTAGCAGCTACATCGTAGTCTGCTTTTGCTCCTTCGAAATCAAGGTTTACATATTTGGCATGCGCTTTTTCAAGGTATGCATTGACAAATCCAGGATCCAGTTCAATGGTTTTATCGTAATCCTTGATGGCAGTAGGATAGTCTCCCAATTCTGCATAAGCCATCCCTCTATTGTAGTAAGCGCTCTTGTCTTTAGGATCAAGCTCGATTGTTTTTGTATAATCAGCAATCGCTTCTTTGTATTTCTCCAGGTGACTGTAAGCGAATCCGCGGTAGAAATAAGCGTAGTTATAAGTAGGGAACAACTCGATGGTTTTATTAAAGTCTGCAATGGCAAACTCGTAACGGCCGAATTCATTTTTCGCTAAACCTCTGCCGTAATAAGCATCGAATTGACTAGGTCTAAGATCTACTGCTTTGGTATAATCGGTGATGGCAGCAGGGTAGTTACTCAATAAGTAATACTCGTGTGCACGGTTCGTGTAGGCATCATAGATCGTGCTGTCGCATTTGATGGTAGACGTATAATCAGAAATGGCAGCTTCTCTATTGCCTAATTTACTGTTGGCCAATCCGCGTTGAAGGTAGAGTTCGCAACGTTTTTCAAAATGTGGCTGAGCTGTGCTGAAATCTTCTACTGAACCTTCTAAATCACCGATTTCGTATTTAGCTAACGCTCTGTAATAATAAGCTTCCCAATGGTTTGGCTGAGCCTGAATGACTTTGTCAAAGCCCATTACTGCACTGGCGAATTTCTTTTCGTCGTATGCTTGTTTTGCATTGGCAAACTCTGCCACTACATCTATTTTTTCTCCATCGGTAGGGTGTTTTTTGTAATCAAATTCGATGTAGTCAAGATTGTTTCCGCCGTGCAGGGAATCCAAGGCTTTCTTGTCGTCTACCACTTTAGTGATTTTGATCAGCACATAAACTTGTTCTCCTCTTACACGAATGACATAGACATCGTTGGCTTTCAGTTTGGAAATGCTGTTGCTCCATTGTTTTCCAATTACCAAAGCAGGCAGCTCATCCAAAGATTGTTTATTGAAATCAAGTTTAGCCAGTTTTAGAAATTCTGTGCCGTTTAAAGCTTTCAATTCTTTTTTAAATGCGGGAAGATCTTTTTCTGTTGTTGTATTCACTAAATCTTTACCTGCATCAGCATCTTTAATGGTGAGCGATTTGTCTGCTTTCAGATCCCAGGCAGAAGCATGGGGACCTTCCATGTTCCAGATTGTTCCTTTGAAAACTTTAACTTCTTGACTAAAAGAAGCGGTGCATAAAAAAGCAGAGAACAAAAAAGTGAGTATAGAATTTCTTAACATCGGGACTTTTTTTTTCCAATGTTAAGAAATTTAAATTAAGAAAGAAAAAAATGGGTGTAAACTTACGGTTACACCCCCTTATAATTGCTAGTTCGTTTCAACTCCTGACTGGTTGCAGGTCTTTTTAATCAATTGCTTGGCTTCTGCATTACCAGCTTTCAATGCTTGTTTCAAGGCGTCACAAGCTTCGGATTGCTTTTGCATTTCCAATAGGATCAATGCTTTTTGGAAATGAGCCTCTCCATCCTTAGGATTGAGTTGTACGCAATAATCAAAGTCTAACAGGGCTTTCTTATACTCTTTGCGTTCTGTGTAAAACATTCCACGGTTATAGTAGGCATGGCTCAGACCGGAAAATTTGTTAATGTATTCATTGAAAGATTTCTCCGCTTCCACCCAGTTTCCTTTATAGTAAGTGGTCATAGCTACCTGGTTATAGGCTTCATCAAAATTGGGATCCAGTTGAATCACTTTGCTGAAATCAGCCAAGGCTTTGTCGTACTCTTTTTCGCTTTGGTAACATAAACCTCTGTTAAAATAAGAATGAAGATCTTTGCTGTCCAGGTGAATCGCTGTAGTAAAATCGACAATCGCTTTGTCGTATTCTCCTAAATGCCAGTAGGAAGAACCTCTGTAGAAGTAGCCATAATTAAATTGAGGGTATAGTTTAACGACTTTGTCAAAATCACCCAAAGCTTCTTTGTTCATTCCAAATTCAGCGTAGGCTAATCCTCTTTTATAAAATACCTCAAAGGTGTTGTATCCTTGTAATTTACGGTCTATGATTGTGGAATAATCTTGTACGGCACGAGCGTATTTGCTGGTCAGGTAATATTCATGTCCTCGCATCAGGTAAAAATGACCATTGTAGGGATCATGCACCAAATACTTGGAAATGGCATCAATGGCTTCCTCGTGTCTTCCTTGCTGAATATAACAATCGGCTTTGAGGCCATCCACTTTCCAGCTGTTGTCTTTATCCAGTGCCCCATATTGGTCCCAGCTTTCTATGGCTCCGGTACAATCTCCCAGATTGGACTTGGCTTGTCCCTGCAGGGCAAATATTTGAGCGTTTTCAGGTGTCAGAAGGATGGCACTGTCCAGTTTTACCAAAGCCTGCATGTATTCTCCTTTATCCAATAAATGCTGTGCAGCCTGGATTTGAGGTGTATTTTGTGCCTGAGCAGGAATTGAAAGTAAAAATCCTGCTGCGAGTGCTAAGATCGGGCGCGTAAAAACACGAACTGTCATATGTTGTTTTTTATATATTTATTAGAAACAATTTAAGATAAATTCAAACAACTCAATACACTAAGGTTATATTTTTAGTACTTCTTTTTCTGTTACGAAAAAAAATGAATTGCGATTTATTTACGCGTAAGTAACTCTATTTTCAATCAAAACATAGAAATAGGGGTACTTTGTAAATTTTACACTTAATAATTCCTTCATTTTGTAAGTTAAATATGCTAAATTCGTGCGTTAAACTCTTTTGATATTTTAGTCTTTAAGTCAATTTTAAACCTTTTACAACATTGGATTTATTTGAAAAATTAATGACAGACAGAGGACCGTTGGGTAAACACTCTTCTGTTGCACACGGTTACTTCGCATTTCCTAAATTGGAAGGAGAAATTGCACCTCGTATGAAATTCAGAGGGAAAGAAGTTTTGACTTGGAGCTTGAATAATTACATCGGTCTGGCGAATCACCCGGATATTAGAAAAGCAGATGCGGAAGGTGCGACAAAATATGGTCTGGGTTATCCTATGGGTTCCCGCATGATGTCTGGTAACTCTAGCTTAATCGAAGAATTTGAGAGCCAATTGGCTCAGTTTACAGGCAAAGAAGATGCGATGGTGGTAAACTTCGGTTACCAGGCCATGTCATCTATGATCGATGCTTTGGTAGACCGTCACGATGTGATTGTTTACGATTCAGAATCTCATGCTTGTATTGTTGACGGAGTAAGATTGCACCAGGGCAAACGTTTTGTATTTCCTCACAATGATCTGGATAATTTGCGTAAGCAATTGGAAAGAGCCACTAAACTGGTAAAGGAATCCAACGGTGCAATATTAGTGATTACAGAAGGTGTTTTCGGCATGGCCGGAGACATGGGACGCTTGAAGGAAATCGTTGCCTTGAAGAAAGAATTCGATTTCCGTTTATTGATTGACGATGCACACGGTTTTGGAGCCATGGGCGCTACTGGAGCAGGAGCTGCAGAAGCACAAGGTGTTCAGGGCGATATTGATATTTATTTTTCTACGTTTGCCAAATCAATGGGCAGCATCGGTGGCTTTATCGCTTCCAATGAAAACGTAATCAACTACCTGCGTTACAATACGCGTTCTCAGATTTATGCTAAAACACTTCCTATGGCATTTGTTGTAGGAAACATGAAGCGTCTGGAATTGCTTCGTACAAGACCGGAATTGAGAGAAAATCTTTGGAAAGTGGTCAATGCACTCCAGGATGGTTTGAAGAAAAAAGGCTTTAACCTGGGTGTAACCGAATCTCCGGTAACTCCGGTATTCCTTTCCGGAACAGAGGCTGAAGCGGCTCAAATGATCATTGATTTGAGAGAAAATTATGGCATATTCTGTTCTATAGTTATTTATCCTGTTGTACCTAAGGATGTTATGATGCTTCGTTTGATTCCAACAGCGGATCATACCTTGGCTGATGTTGAATTGACAATCAATGCTTTTGCTGCGATTGCTGAAAAATTGAAGGCTGGTGCTTATTCAGGCAGCCTTTCTAATATTTCTGTGTAGGTAAAAAAATAGCGATTCTGACGATTTTATTTTGTTTTGGGATCGCTATTTTTATATATTTAGTAAATCAACACCAATTTATCAACGTTTAAAATTTTTCAAACATGAACAGGTACCAACAAC
>Ga0247808_10000676_pt1 | contig 16276 bp, 12 predicted proteins | sample UWRJL089202R1_FD_179914 | JGI IMG/M metagenome (GOLD analysis project Ga0247808, IMG submission 179914) | Plant litter microbial communities from Arlington Agricultural Research Station in Wisconsin, United States - UWRJ-L089-202R-1 | ecosystem: Environmental > Terrestrial > Plant litter >... | reverse complement strand
CAATAAACAAAACCAAAAGTATAAAATTTCGGTAGTGGTAAATGTCTTATACAATACTCCTGATGAAAATATTTCAGATGAACAAATTCAAAGCCAAATTGATGTTCTGAATCAAGATTTTAATGCCTTAAATTCAGACTATTCATTAGTGCCAACAATTTTCTCAAACGTAAAGGCAAATGTAGGATTAACATTCGAATTAGATAAAATCATTAGAGTGTATACTCCAAATAAAATTTGGGAAAATTACGATGAGATGAAAAAAGCCGCAAGTGGAGGCATAAATCCAACTTCTCCAGGAACAAAACTTAATATGTGGGTGTGTAAACTAGGCAAACTTGGTGGTCCTTATCCTGTATTAGGTTATGCACAATTTCCAGGAGACGATGTGAGTACCGATGGAGTTGTTATTACTACTAATGCCTTTGGACTTTCTAAAAAACCTCCGTTCGATTTAGGAAGGACAGCCACTCACGAAGTTGGTCACTGGTTAAATTTAAGACATATATGGGGAGATGAATTCTGTGGAGACGATATGATAGCAGATACTCCAAAACACGATGACCAGAATGCTGGTGTACCGCAATATCCGCATTACAGTAAATGTCCTGCTTCTCCTATTGAAATGACAATGAACTACATGGATTATTGTGACGATATTGCTTTATACATGTTTACAAATGATCAGAAAAAACGAATGCTTTCTGCGTTAAGAACTCCGGGGTCCAGAGCTTCGTATGCTGTAATTAAATAAATAAAAAAAATGTAATTATAAAAGCGAGATCTAACCATCTCGCTTTTTTTATACCCAATTCTTAATTTCCCAAAGCTTTTGACTACATTTATATTCTAAAATTAAATTATGATCACATCGAAAGTCATTTCAAACGGAATATTAAGAGCCTTAGCCACTATAGTAGGAGTTGCAATTGTTTTGTTTTTTTTATACGAAATACAAACTGTAATTGTTTATTTATGTATTTCCTTATTGTTATGTCTAATTGCCAATCCGTTAGTTCAGTTCTTAAAAAACAAACTTAAATTTGGTAATTCACTGGCAGCATCTGTCACTATAATTCTGTTTGTATTATTAATCGTTGGCTTTATATTGTTATTTGTTCCTTTAATTATATCGCAAGCCAACAACTTATCGCTTTTAGATACCAATAACCTCCAGAAACAATTTATGGAAACGGAACGCAGTATCGAAGCGTACTTTAATATTCAGCATTTAGATTTTAATAAAGTACTAAATAATCCTAAAGTTACTTCTATGATGGATTTTAGCTATTTTACAAACTTCATTAATTCTATTATGGTATTTGTTGCTGATATGGGAATGGGATTGGTTTCTGTATTTTTTATTACTTTTTTCCTTGTAAAAGATCAGGATAACTTTAAATTAAATGCCAGAAAAATTTTGCCGGATCATAATGAAGACAAAATCATAAACTCAGTAATTAAGATTAATCATTTTTTAACCCGTTATTTTATTGGATTATTGCTGCAATTAACCGTTGTTTTTATTTTGTACCTTATTGTATTAATCATTTTTGGAAATAAAAATGCTTTTGTAATTGCCTTTTTATGTGCGATACTAAATATCATTCCTTATTTGGGACCAATTATTGGAACCATATTAGCTGCCATATTAACAATGATTAGTTTGATTGGTCAGGATTTCAGATCTGAAATTTTACCTACAACCATTTATGTCGTAATAGGATTTTTGATTGTTCAGGCTATTGATAATAATATTAGTCAGCCCATCATTTCGTCAAAAAGTGTAAATTCGCACCCGTTAGAAATTTTCTTAATTATTTTAATAAGCGGAATTACCTTTGGAATTGTTGGAATGATTATCGCAATTCCGGTTTTTACGATGATAAAAGTAATTTTAAAAGAATTTTTTCCTGACAACAAAATTGTCTCCGTATTAACCGAAAGAATTTAGCATTGAACCAATCGATTTTAAATAAAAACATACAAGAATTTATAACTCAAAATTGTGGCGTATCTGTTGCTAAATTAGCGCTTCAAAAGAATCCGTTTCCAGAAGTAGAATGGATTTCAATTCTAAATCAGATTGAAGCCAAAACCAAAGCAAAAGATAAATTGCCAACGTGGTTTGCTACAGAAAATATTATCTATCCAAGCAGAGTTTCTGTTGAACAGACTTCTTCTGAAAAAACAGCATCATATAAAGCCTCCCTTATTTCCGGAAAGACCTTAATTGATCTTACCGGAGGTTTTGGCGTAGATGATTATTACTTTTCTAAAAAATTTGAAAACATTACGCATTGCGAAATCAATCCCGATTTATCTACCATTGTGCAGCATAATTTTGATTGCTTAAAAGTAGAAAATTGTACTTTTTACAATAACGATTCTACGGTGGTACTAAGCGAAACCACTAAAAAATTTGACTGGATTTATATTGATCCCTCACGCAGAAATGATGCAAAGGGAAAAGTTTTTATGCTTAGAGATTGTTTACCCAATGTTCCTGAATTATTAGACTTTTATTTTGAAAAAACAAATGCTGTGTTAATCAAAACAGCACCTTTACTTGATATTTCAGCAGGTTTATCAGAATTAAAATTTGTTAAAAACATTCATATTGTTGCTTTAGAAAACGAAGTAAAAGAATTGCTTTTCGAAATTCAGCATCAGTATTCAGATGGCATTACCATTAAAACTGCTAATATTCTAAAAGATACTACCGAAACTTTTGAATTTGTTTTAGACAGTGAAAACACTTTTCCGACTTTTGAGCTGCCTCAAAAATTTCTGTATGAGCCTAATGCAGCGATCATGAAATCGGGAGGATTTGATCAGGTGAGTTCCATTTTTAAAGTAGATAAACTGCATAAACATTCGCACTTATACACATCCGAAGTTTTAATTGACTTTCCGGGAAGAACTTTTGAAATTGAAAAAGTCATTCCGTATAGTAAAAATGAGATGAAAACAGTGCTTGTGAATCAGCAGGCTAATATTACAACAAGAAATTTTCCGGACACTGTGGAGAACATTCGAAAAAAATGGAAAATAAAAAGTGGAGGAAATGTTTATTGTTTTTTTACAACTGATAAAAATGATAACAAAATAGTTTTAATTTGCAGAAAAATTACTTAAAAATGAAACAACTAATTACATTAACTTTTTTTCTATTAAATCTTTGTGCATTTGCTCAAAAACCATGTGAATACAGTGCTAACATAAAAGATTCTATCGGAACTTACAAAGTAACCAACGAATACATGATTAGCGAGAAAAACTTTGGTGGAACGTTTGATTATCTTTTCTTTTCATTAGCACAAACGGATGGTTTACCAACTTTGAACCTACAGCTTATTCAAAAAAGTAATTCGTTTATAAAAGCAAATTGTTTTGATAAAAACTCAAAGATTTTTTTACAGTTAGAAAACGGAAAAATTGTTACTTTAATTCATATCGATAAAGAAAACTGCGGAACGTTTATTCAGGGTGAAAAAGGTTCTGACAATCGTATTACAACAGGAATTTTTATGTTCCTGAAAGATAATTTTGAGGAACTTAAAAATTCGCCTATCAGCATTATGAGAGTAAAGTATTTAACGAATACTGAAGATTACATTGTGAAGCGTGAATTGACTTCTGAGCTTACTAAAAAAACGTATAAGCCCAATACCTACTTCATCGACAATATTCGTTGCGTAGAATAGTTTATTCGCAATTCCATTTTTGATTCGAGACTTTATCTTTTAAACCTGTTTTTAAATTGTAATGCCACCATTCTGAATCAAAAGAATTGAATCCGTTTTCGATCATCACTTTTTTAAGAAATTTTCTGTTTGCTTTTACAGCAGTAGAAAGATTAGTATAATTGTGACTTGCCTGAAATCCGAAGAAATCAAAAGAAGTTCCCATTTCAACTTCTTTGCCTTTAGCATCGACTAAAGAAATATCAACGGCTCCTCCTCTATTGTGGATGGAGCCTTTTTTTGGATCTGCCACATACTCCGGTTTAGGTACAAGCGCAAACATTTTTTTCTGAATAGATAGAGGTCGGTAACAATCGTAAAGCTTAATTTTAAAACCTTTTTTCATAAAATCATTATTGGCAGCAATCAAAGCCTTAACCGTTTTCAGACGTAAAAAACACTCCGCACAATCATATACTTTTGCCTTTAAGAAATTATCTTCGGTGGCATATTTCATATCATAAATAAAATCTTTACTATAGTCTTTTAGATTCACAAAGGTTGTATCTGCAATATTCTGTTTTGATGGAACAGCGTAAGTTTCATTTTGTGCTTTTGAGGGAATTGAAAAAAGAAAAATTCCTAAAAAAAGAATGGCATTACTATAGCGAGTTATATTGGTTTTTATTTTCATCTGTATTCGTTATTTGTGGTAAATATAAGTAAAAACGAACGACACCAAAAAACTGGTCTTCATTTCGTGCTTTTGTACTTATTTCTGAATTTTCTAAAAAATACTCATATTTTCAGGCTTGATTACAAATCCCAGACGAAGCATACTATCCTGTCTTTGGTAATCTATTAAACTTTCGGTGTAACCAACAAACCATTGAAGGGTAAGATAATAATTCTCGTTTGCATACGGCTTCCAGTTTAGCTGTGTCTGCAACGAACCATAATTCAGTAATCCGCTTCCTTTTCTAAACAGAACGTCAGCACTCCAGCGTCCCGGTTTGATCTGGTAAGAAGCACTGGCTTCTCCATAACCTACATAATTGGTAAGATTGGGATTATCTTCTTTATCCACAAGCGGAAACCATCCTCTTAATCCCACAGTCCATCTGGGAGAGATTTGAGATTTTAAGGAAAAAGCAAGCATATTCCAGGTTCGGGAATAGATCGAATCCCTTCCGTTTGATTCGTGTTCAAAGGATATTGTTCCGTACGTCAATCTCCCTCCTGCAATATAAAACGGACGAACAAGTGCAATACCCGGATTAAAATTAATTTCTGCAAAGGGTTTTGAATTGGCATAGATATCCCAAAATGCTTTTTGTGTATACATTAAGTACGGAAAAAAACCACCTAAAATTGGTTTTGAATTTAATCGCTGTTTAAAACTAACCTGATATTTTACATCGGCAGAGTTTCTGGTAATGGGACCGTTTAAGGGTACTCCGGATAAAAAATAATTGTCGCGGTGGACAGAAAAACTAGCTTCTTTTAAAAGAGAATCGGCTGCACGGAAATCTTTGTCGTGTTCGAAGAATTGCGCATTAGCATTAAACGAAATCAAAATGCAGAATGTAATTAGATATTTTAGGTACATATTAGGATTTAAAGTGATAAATATAAAGTGCTTTTTACACTAATTTACGGTATTTTAATGAATGATTCAGCAATAAAAACAGTTATTTACATGGATTTTCAAAACCTATTTTAAAAAATTATCCTACATATAAAATGAAAACAAGTTACTTTCAGGTAAGTATTTCTCGTTATTTACTACTTTATTTCTATCGTCTTATACCTCCTGTTTTTCTATTATTTATAAGAAAAACAGAAGTAAAAAGAATACATAAAAACAACAAAATAAACTAGTTACAACTAAACGTAATTATTTTTATGTTTAAACTAATGCACTGCTTACATTCAATTTTTCATATATTATCTTACTACAAGTATCCTACTTCAAAAATAAAGTTTATACTAATTATTTGTATTTAATCTAAATAACGATAAATTTGCGGCACAAAACTTAAATAACCGCCATGAAGTTTACTTATCTGTTAGTGCTATCTGCTTTCTTTAGTATTGCGCACGCACAAAATTCACAAATTACCGGAACAATAAATTCCGAAAATAATGGAGCAGTTTCTTTTGCTGCTGTATCTGTCAAAAATCTTAAAAAAGGCGCAACTGCGGATGAAAAAGGATATTTTCAGCTTAACAATCTTTCGTCCGGAACGTATACATTAGTTTTTACCGGAATGGGATTTTCTACGCAGGAAAAAACAGTTGAGTTACAAGAGAATGAAAAACTCGAACTTAACATCATTTTAAAAGAAAACATCAACACACTACAAACGGTTGAGATTACGGGCCGAAAAGAAAAATCATACCGAAATACGAAGTCTTTTATTGGGGCTAAAACCGAAATAGCATTAAAAGATTTACCACAAGCTGTATCGTATGCAACTAAAGAGTTAATTGCAGATCAGGGAACTATTCGTGTGGGTGAAATTGTTAAAAATTTTAGTGGTGTAAGTCAATTTACCTTTTATGATGATATTTCGATTAGAGGATTTAGAATCAATGGAGGAAGTAATACACAATTGCTTAACGGATTAAGAACCTCAACAGGGTTTTGGAAACAGCCTTTGGCGAACTATTTGGAACGTGTAGAAGTTTTAAAAGGGCCATCATCAGCTTTGTTTGGTAATGCCTCTCCTGGTGGTGTACTAAACCGTGTAACCAAAAAACCATTGGATCAGGCCGCAAACAGCGTAAGCTTTTCTACAGGAAGTTTTAATACTTTAAGAGCATTAGCTGACTTTACAGGACCGTTGACAGAAGATAAGTCGCTTTTGTACCGTTTGAATCTTGGTTACGAAAATGCGAATAGTTTTAGAGATTTACAATTTGATAAAAATCTTGTCTTTGCTCCTTCACTTTCTTTTTTACCTAATGACAAAACGAGCGTAAACTTCGATTTAATCTATACGAGTTCAAAAAGCGTACTAGATCGTGGTCAGTCTACTTACGAGAACAATCTTTATTCGACGAAAACATCACAATCACTAAATTCAACCAATGATTACCTGAACGAAGAAACGTATATCGTAACAACATCTTTAAATCACCAATTTACAGATCGTTTGTCTTTCTCTGCTTCCTACATTCGTACGGGGTACAACGAAGACCTGTTAGAGCATCGTGGTGCCAATAAATATGCGGTAACTGCTGACGGAAGCACTATTCCAACAGCTATTGAAATGCAGGTTTTTATGCGTAAGCGTAAGCGCTATATTGACAATCTTTCGAGCTTTTTAAAATATGAAGCTAAAACGGGAGCATTAACCCACAATTTGATTGCAGGATACGATTATGCACAGGAACAAGTTCCGGCAGGAGGTTCGCAATTGCAGGCAACAGGATACAGAAATGCTGCCAACACAGGATCAATTGCTACTTATAATCCCAACAATAAAAGTGCTTACTTATTAGATGCTCAGGGAAATCCTGTTCCCAACGTAGCACACTTTAATCTTAGTAATCCATCGGCATCGCAACAGTTAAAGGATATGAGTAAGTATTTTTATCAGGCGCGTCCTTTTGATCCTACTTATTATTCATTGTATGGCGTATATGTTCAGGATCATATTAAATTTGGTGCTTTTCAGGCCTTATTGGGAATTCGTTATGATGAGTATTCAGATAGAGAAAATTATACCAAAGACAACGAAAACAAAGTAAAACAACATTCGTTTTTACCACGTTTTGGTCTGACTTATACCGTAAATCCTAATATCAATCTTTATGGTACTTATGTTCAGGGATACAATCCTCAAACAGCATCATCCTTATCGAATCCTAATGCAGGAGGACCTTTTGATCCTTTAACAAGTAATATGGTTGAATTTGGAGGAAAATCATCCTGGTTTAAAGAAAAACTTTTTGTAACACTTGCATTGTTTAAAATTGAACAAAAAAACACTTTATACAGTGCTAATGATCCAGCTAATATCGATTTGCTAAGAGCGATTGGTAAAGAAGAATCTAAAGGAATTGAAATTGATGTTAACGGAAATATTACACGCGAATGGAGCGTATCTGTAGCGTATTCGTATAATGAAGCACATATTACAGAAAGCCCGATAGCAGAAGAAATTGGCAGACAAAAACCAAATACTCCGGTACAACAAGGAAACATCTGGACACGCTACAATTTTACTTATGGAGCCTTAAAAGACTTCGGAATTGCTATGGGATCTAATTTTGTTACCACGCGTAATTTAAGCAACAATGCAACGCAGACTATTCCGGGTTACACCTTGTTTAACGCAGCTTTGTACTACAACATCAATAAATTTAAAATACAGCTTAATGCCAACAATATTACCAATAAAACCTATTGGGTTGGTGGTTATGATTATATTCGTTTGTTTCCGGGTGCTCCAAAAAACTGGATGCTGACACTTGGTTACTCATTTTAAAAAAACTCTTTACTATATTTGAATTCCAGCAAAGAATTTATATGAATAAAACATTGAAAAAAAATATAGGAAAACTACATTTATGGCTCGGACTTGGTTCCGGGCTTGTAGTTTTTATTGTAGCATTAACAGGTAGTCTTTTGGTTTTTGAAGATGAAATTGATGCGTATGTCAATCCTGAATTTTATACTGTCGCTACTGTTGCAGCACCTAAAAAAACAATTGATTACTGTGTTGCTATTCTTCAAAAACAGCATGGTGTCGAAAAAATAAACCGCATTTACACCTTTAATGCTCCTGATCGTACACTCCGAATTCTAGGCAAAAATACCAAAGGAAAATCGATACTGTTTTCTATTGATCCTTATACCGGAAAAGTCCTGGCAGCTGTACCTCAAAAGAGCCGCTTTTTTTCGGTTGTTTTAGACCTGCACCGTCATTTGATTATGGGTGATTTTGGAAAATTTATCACCGGTTGTTCCGCATTGATTTTTGTTTTCTTATTAATTTCAGGAATGGTACTGTGGTGGCCGAAAAAAATAAAACATCTCAAACAGCGTTTAACCGTTAAATGGAATGCTTCTTTTAAAAGAGTAAATTGGGATTTTCACTCTACTTTTGGATTTTACAGCTTTCTGGTCCTTCTTATTATTTGCTTAACGGGTTTAACATGGTCTTTTAAATGGTTTGAAAGTGGAATTTACCTGCTTGCCGACGGTACAACCAAAAAGCCCTCTACGAAAGTAGAAAATCCAACTAAAGAAGATCCTAAACTAAATCAAACCGCTTTTTATGATCGTATTTTAAAAGCAACTGATAGTATCTTTCCGTACAAAGGCAATACGCAAATTAGAATGCCTAATGACAGCATCAATAGTATTTTTGTTATTAAAGAAAATCTGGAAAAAGCAATTCCTAATCAGGCCAGCGCTGCCTATTTTGATCGCTATACAGCTAAAAATATAGAATCAAGACCTTACGAATCGTTCTCAACAGGAGATAAAGTAAGGCGCTTAATTTACCCCATCCACACCGGAAGTATTTACGGATATCCAACCAAAATACTAGCCTTTTTAGTTTGTCTTTTTGCTGCAACCTTACCTATAAGTGGTTTTTTAATCTGGTTAGGCAGGAAAAAATAGTTTGTGGTTTTGGGTTTGTGGTTTGCTGTTGATAGTTTGTTGTTGAGAGTCAAGAATTGTCAATTCACATTTCACAACTCACAATTCATAATTCATAACTCATAATCAACTTACTCGAAATCAGAAAATTATAAAAAACTAGAAAATTCTTTATACCCCACAGCTAAAAAGTAAGAAAAACATCTTATCTTGCAGCAATTCCAAACCCGATTTACCCGTAATTCCTGACTATTTTTATAATCTCGAATAACGGGTCGTTTGTGGGTTTTATTTTTTTTATGGTCATGTATTACAGGTAATTAAGAGTTGCTTAATTACAGTAATTATGTCAGATTTAAAAAAAGTTTTCTTAGAAAAAGATACTACACTAGATTTTACTCCTTTTAAAGAAACAAGAGCCTACGGTTATACCTGTCAGGTTTTTGAGAACAACAAATTAGTTCATACTATAGCTTATGAAATAGCCGTTGACAGTTCCCATAGTTACGCTCAGGACGGTTTTATTTTTGAAGTCGATAGAAAAACAGTTTATCTGGACAATGCTATTGCTGCTTCTCAAACAGAACAAATAGCAGATTTATGTTCACAAGCACTTTACCCGCTTAAACTAAAAGTCAGTGATGAAAATCTGTTGCTGGAAATACTTAATCATGCCGACATCAAACAGCGATGGAAGAAAATTAAGGACAACTTATCCCTTTATTACAAAGGAAAAATAATATCTGCTCTTCTCCAGAAGACCGAAAAACTGCTATACAACAAAACGGTATTAACAACTTCTCTTTACGAAACCTGGTTCTTCGATCTTTATTTTAGACCAATTTACACCACTTATCAGCACAATGAATCGCTGGATTATTTTTGGAAATCGCCCGTATTAGGAAATAAACACATTCGTTACGGAGTCGAACAGTCTTTAGAAGAAAACTACACTGCCACCGATAAAATTGTCATTAAGCTAAAAGGCAGTGCCGTTGACAAAAGATCGATTCAGGAAATCTTACATCATCGTACTTTCCCAAAAAACACCTTAGCAGGAGTTAAAGTAAAACCAGTTCATTCTGAAATGAATGTAGAATATCAATTGTACAGTGAAGACAATAGTATTTTTTCGATCGTGGCTGAATACCAAATCACTTTGCAGGAAGAAAAACAAAAAACTGTTAAAATAGAACTTTATCACCTGCCGGAGAGTGCCACTTTCAGACCCGTTAAAACGGAAAAGGCTGTGCCGGTAACCCCAACATCCATACCAGTTGAAGACGAGGATTACATTTTTGATATTTCGACAATTGCTGTACCGAAAAAAAAACAAAAATCAGATCAAATGATTTTGGGATCCCCACCGAAAGTTATTCAATTGTACATTCCCGGGCCTTATCCGCCAGATGTTAAAAAAAGCTTGTGGAAACGCATCTTCTCTATTTTCAAAAAAAAGAAAAAAATAATCGAATATAGACAAAATCCATGGAAAAAAACCACTACTTAATACAAGGTGCACTCTGTCAATGCAAGTTTAGTGAAAAACCACAAACCGATGAATTACAGGTAAAAGCACAGTCGAAGCATTTCGCCAACGATTTGCAAGGAAAAGACAAACCCATTGCTACCGATAAGGATATTGGTAAGACAATGAAAAAAAACACTTTTGGGAACTGTACCCTACAGCCTTCCTCGAATGGTAATTTACCTTGTCAAACGGTCATTACCAAATGGACTGGTTTTTACGAAAAAACAGTTTTGTCCAACGGGGGTAAAATATTATTAGAAAGCAGTATGGCCGGCTGTGCGATTGGAGGTCCGAATTGTATTGTCGTAAAAGATCACGGACAAACCCCGGAAATGGCAGAACAAATCGAAGACAGCAATCCCGAAATATTGCATGAAATCTTTCCCTGTGTGGACTTCTACGATCTTAATAACAAAAGCCTGATGATTGAAAATTAAAGTATAAGTAACTAAAAATATATGAGCCAAAAATTACGTATAATCCCTAAAATGCCTTTGGTTTCCGGTCAAACATACGATGAAAGTATGGGCTGTTTAACACTCTCTTCCTGCGGAACTTTTACAGTAGAAATTGTTCCTTCCGACTCCTTTCACAAAAATGCTCCAGTAGCAGTACCTCCTTATCCAATGACGGAAGAACAAATTAAAGCTACTACTGTAATAGATGATCGAGAACACTATGCAAGTAGATATAACGAAAGACAGAAACAGCTAAAACAATATGAGAAAGATGTAGCTGCTTACGACAAACAAATAAAAGAGGAACTGGCAACCCTAAGCTGGTGCTGGGAAGTAGTGGGAAATGGTATGAAGAATAAAATCATGAAGCACAACCCGAATTTAAGCATCGGAATACCTAAGCATTACCAAAAAGATTTTAATTTCCCTAAACTTCTTGTTGGTGGCGGTTTTGCATGGGTTGAAGCCTTTACCGATAATGATCCTGCGATTGGAGACACGCCGTTCGGTTTATACGTCTGCGCCAAAGGAACACCACAAATTATAAATGTCGTCTGGACAGATCTTAAAGGAAATCCCATTACGACAACGGTAAAATTTGGCTCAAAAATACTGCTCAACATTTACACCATAGACATGTTTGGAGTCGATCTTACGGTGACCTTATGGGACAAGGATAAATACAAGCCCAATGATACCAAACCAGACGGTAAAATGGAAAGCTTTGAATGTGAAGTGCTGACGGCTGAACTAAAAGAGAATGAAGAAGGTATAAAAGGCGTTTCAGGCGGAATTAAGATAGACGGAGAATCGCAAACCCATGTTCAAAAAGCACAAATTCCGGTTGTAATCGATCATGACTGGATGTTTGATGGAGGAAGGTGTCAGGGAATTTTACTTACGGCAGAATGTATGTACACGGAGCGAAAATATCCTGTTCCTGAACATAAGCAATTGCTAATCGCATGGGATGGCGAAAAATACGAACAAAAAAGAAAACCGGTAAACAATGTCGCTTTTATAGGAAAAGTAGAAACCTTTATTTCAAGTTTCAGACCGTGCCGTTACAACAAAATCGAATTAAAAAAACAAGGCAAAGCGGGTGGACTTGTTCTGTTTGATTCGGCGATAAACAAGCAAAGAGCAATAACCAATTTTGATGTAGAGATCATAGCCGGAAAAAAAGAAAAATACATTTTAGATATTGATTTTCACAGTTTAGATTGTAACACAGAGCCCACACACCATAACAATGAAATTGTCATACTGGCCGTTCCACTAGATTATGAACTGCAGCCAAAAGCGGGTTCCCGACTGGAACACCTGCTTAAAAAAGAAGAAAAACCACTGTTCACCACATCATCAAGTGACAGCAGCAGCCTATTTGGCTTTAACTCTACTCAAAAGGAAGTTATTTCGAAAGAAACCGGTATGGTAGCCATTAGAGAAAATCAGGTAGAGTTTGATGCTTTTTTTAATTATGATATTCCGCAAGATGCCAGCCCTCTTGTCACTTTCCAAAAAGCCATGCAGTACATCAGTCTTGCTTCGCTGGAGCAAAACCACATCAAAAAAATTGCACTACACACTGATACCTGTGCTTTTAGACAGAATATTTTTATTGCTCTATATCCCGATATCAAATGGACACTAAAACTAGGTTTTAATATACTAGCAGCTGATATCGAAAAACTAAACCGAAAAGGCGGCACTTTTGCTCCCCTGAAAACCTATCAGGCAATAGCCGACGAAAAAGACAAAGCCAACTTTGAGGTAAATGAAAATAACACACCAAAAATAAACGAACAAAACAAAAGAAGAAACGAAACACTGGAACGAGGTGCTAAATATTTCACAGACAAGTACGAGCTTAAACCAAAAAAAAGCGCAAAAGAACCGGTTACAGAAGGAACGGATTTCAAGGAAATTGTCGCGATTTTAAGCCGTATTACCCTATCGCTGGAAGAAGAGCATTATGGCGGAGCAGTGCAAAATGAGCTGAGTGATAAATTCGTCAAACAAATGTACGAATCTTTACAAGGCAGTATTAACCTTATAAAAACCTTAATCGATATTTTTAATGGCACTTATGACCCAAAACCTTATAGTCTGACGGAAGAAAAGAACATTGAGGATTTGATGTCAAGATTGCAACGCAAACCTGTTGCCTACAAAATGCTTTATCCTAAAATCGCTGCTGCTGCTTCCTGGTCCTGTGATCCTATAAATGGCAAAAAACATCCAGAACTGAAAGGCAGATTAGGTGTGGGTGTTGATCTTCAACTCAAAGCCACTCCCCTTTTGGGCGTTGCCATACAATGGGATCTTCTGGAGCTTTTATGTAGGCGCCACCCCATTGCTTATGCGGTATTAAAAGCGATTGACGGTCTTACCTACATACTGGCTGACGACCAGAGTGCCGTAAGCCTAAACTTTATTGTATCGGGACAAATAGATAGTACGATCGATTTTCAGTACAACAAACTGGCAGGTTTTAAAGAGTTTCATAAAGCGGGAAGATCAAGTATCAGAACTGCAATAGAATTTAAGCTAAACATTGCCAACAGTTATAAAGCACTGGGCTACGAAGCGGCTGCCGCTGTGGATTATAATGGTACTGCTGAAGCCGTAATTGGGGTAAAAGACTGGTACGGTATTGATGAAAATGGTTTTTTTGTGAAAACCAAAATAGAATTTGAAGGAATTAAACTTTCGTTCTCAGCTACGGGAACTATACAAGTCCAAGAAGACGAAGATGAAACTAGAAAAGAAAGTGAGCTACTATTTGAAGCCAAAAAAGAGTACAAAGGTGAGATCACATTTTTAAAACGGGACTACCAAACCGATAAAATATACTTATTATCATGAAAAAACTACTAATCCCCCTCTTACTGAGCTACAGCCTAATCGCCTGTGGTCAAAAAAAACAAATTAATAAAGAAGACATTATGAACGAAGAAAGCGTAAAAAAAGTAACCAACATTTACAATCAGGTAAAAAGATACCAATACAATCCAACCTACACATTACATATCGAAAAAGCAGCCAATTTTACTTTTGAAGCCTTAGTTAATGATTATCCTATCTTTATACAGTATACTCCTAAAACAATATCAGGCTCTAAGCCAATTAATCATGCAATTCTAAAACCTGGTAAACAAAAACTCACCATCCGTATGACACCGCCTGTAGATAAAAAATATAATATGGGATATGAAATTGATATGGAAAATATAGCCTTAAAAATCAGCATCAATTACGGAGAGTACGTGTTACAAAAAGTAAGTGAGTTTAAAGAAGCCCTTCGATATGAGCTGCCACAACAAAAAGGCAAACTGCCTTATTACGAAGTCAATTTAGAGTTTGATGCTATCGCGCCCTATCAAGATGATATAGAGGGTTGGCAAAACGGAGTAGATTTAACCAAAGAAGATAAGGACAAACTGTTCCTGGAGGTAGAACATTTTTATAAAAATATCATACAAGATTATGAAAATCAAGATATAAACACACTTGCTTCCAAATACTATAAAAGACAATTTGAAATCGCACAAAGTCACTATCAAACCAAAATATATGATTCTCAAGTGGTCGCAGACGCATGGATAAAAAATATTAATGATGACCGCCCATTCATTTTCGATCAATACATGCTACGCTTTTATGGTAACGGTAACATGGTTGCTTTAGTGAAGACCGATAAATACTATATTAATCTTTCTGCTCTTTTAAGAGAAGACCCTGTAACTAGCAGAGCTACCTGGTATTATATGTATCTATATCGTCCAAAACCGGGAGCTCCATTAGAAGTAATACGATAATATATGAAGACAATTTACACCCTCCTATTCTGTTTTGCTTTTTTATTTTCTTGTGCACAAAAACAAATAAATAAAGAAGACATTATGAACGAAGAAAACGTAAAAAAAGTAACCAACATTTACAACCAGGTAAAAACATACAAATACAACCCGAGTTATACGCTACACATAGAAAAAGCTGCCAATTTTACTTTTGAAGCCTTGGTCAACGATTATCCCATGTTTGTAGAATACACTCCTTTAATTATATCAGGTTCTAAACCTATTAACATAGCTATCATAAAATCAGGAAAGCAAAAACTCACCATTCGCATGACACCGCCAGTAGATGAAAACTACAATATGGATCATGAAATAGACATGGAAAATATAGCTTTAAAACTAAGCATTAACTATGGAGAGTATGGAATAGAAAAAGTAAACGAATTTAAAGAAGCGCTTCGATACGAACTGCCCCAACAAAAAGGCAAGCTACCCTACTACGAGGTAAATTTAGAATTTGATGCCATTGCGCCTTACCAAAATGATATAGAAGGCTGGCAAAACGGGGTCGATTTAACCAAAGAAGATAAAGATAAACTTTTGAATGAAGTAGAAGATTTTTATAAAAAAATGATACAACATTATGAAAATCATGATGTAAACGGTCTCGCTTCAAAATACTACAAAAGACAGTTTGAAATAGCCCAAACCCTTTATCAAACCAAAATATATGATTCACAAATAGTTGCAGATGAATGGGTAAAAGACGTCAATGAAACTAGACCATTTATTTTCGATCAATACATGCTACGATTTTATGGTAACGGAAAAATGGTAGCTCTAGTCAAAACCGATAAATATTATATTAATCTTTCTACACTTATGAGAGAAGACCCAAAAACGGGTAAATCTGTTTGGTACCACATGTATTTGCATCGCCCAAAACCAGGTGCTCCACTAGAAGTAATACGATAACCTATGAAGACAATTTATACCCTGCTACTGTGTTTTGCTTTTTTATTTTCTTGTGCACAAAAACAAATCAATAAAGAAGACATTATGAATGAAGAACACGTAAAAAAAGTAACCAACATTTATAACGAAGTAAAAAGATACAAGCATAACCCAAGTTACACCCTGCATATAGAAAAAGCAGCCAATTTTACTTTTGAAGCCTTGGT
>Ga0247808_10000674_pt1 | contig 16311 bp, 13 predicted proteins | sample UWRJL089202R1_FD_179914 | JGI IMG/M metagenome (GOLD analysis project Ga0247808, IMG submission 179914) | Plant litter microbial communities from Arlington Agricultural Research Station in Wisconsin, United States - UWRJ-L089-202R-1 | ecosystem: Environmental > Terrestrial > Plant litter >... | reverse complement strand
CATTAAGACGAGATACAACTTCATCTTTTCCAAGAACTTCCGGATTTAATCCTAAGGTTTGAGTGGTAAAAAGCACTTTTCCAGATTCATCTATAGAAATCCAGTCGGCCTTTGTGGAACCACTATCTACTAATAGTTTCATTTAGATTGTTAGATTTAGGATTTTAGATTTAGGATGACGTCCCTAATGAAAAGCCCTGATTTATAATTTGGTTAGTTAGTTTATTGTTTAGCCCCGATTGGAGGGAAAAACCTTTTTTGTCCCGATTTTTTTCGGGATAAAAAAGTTTTGGAAGGAAAGCGGGAAAATGGATTGAACAAATGCCCGAGCGATTCGCTCCTAAATAAAAAAATCCCGTCAATATAGTACCAACGGGATTTTGTAAATATATAAATTATTTTAAACCTGCAATATGAACTGACAAATCAATCAATTTGCTAGAATATCCGTACTCATTATCGTACCAAGATACAATTTTGAAGAAGGTTGAGTTTAGACCGATTCCTGCTTTTGCATCTACAATTGAAGTGCGAGAATCTGAGATGAAGTCTTGAGAAACCACATCATCTTCAGTATATCCAAGAATTCCTTTCAATTCATTTTCTGAAGCTTTCTTCAAAACAGCCATTATTTCTTCGTATGAAGTTTCTTTGGCAACTTTTACGGTTAAATCTACAACTGAAACGTCAACTGTAGGTACACGGAAAGACATTCCTGTTAATTTTCCGTTCAATTCTGGAATTACTTTTCCAACTGCTTTTGCAGCTCCTGTTGAAGATGGAATGATGTTTACACTTGCAGCACGACCACCTCTCCAGTCTTTTCTAGAAGGACCATCGGCTGTCATTTGAGTTGAAGTTGTGGCGTGAACAGTTGTCATCAAACCTTCAACAATTCCGAAATTATCATTGATTACTTTGGCCAAAGGAGCCAAACAATTTGTAGTACAAGAAGCATTAGAAACAACTGTATCTGTAGCTTTTGCTGATTCGTGGTTTACACCCATTACAAACATTGGTGCATCTGCTGATGGTGCAGAAATGATTACTTTTTTAGCACCTCCTTTGATGTGCTCATTTGCCGTTTCGATAGTTGTGAAGATACCTGTACATTCTGCCACTACATCTACTTCGACTTCGTTCCATTTCAAGTCGGCTGGATTTCTTTCAGCTGTGATACGGATATTTCTTCCGTTTACATATAATTTTCCTTCTTTTACTTCTACAGTTCCGTTGAAACGACCGTGAACTGAATCGTACTTTAATAAATAAGCTAAATGGTCTACATCTAATAAATCGTTGATGGCTACAACTTCTACGTTATCTCTGTTGAACGTTTCTCTGAAAACAATTCTTCCAATTCTACCGAAACCGTTAATTCCTAATTTTACTTTTGACATTTTTTGTTGCTTTTGGGCTTTCAGCTTTTAGCTTAAGCCGATTATTTAATTTGTTTGTTTATTGCTAAAGCTTGTTTGTCTAAATTTCCTCACTTCTAAACATTCAACCTTAAATATTTTTATGTTGACATTATATCTGATACTCTCAATAATTCCCTGTCGATTGGATAATGTCCTTTGATGGCTTGTTCCAAAGGTGTTAGTGTTACCACATCTTGAAGAATTCCGACCATATAGTTTGATTTTCCTTCCAATATAGATTCGACAGCTTTTACTCCCAGCCTACTTGCCAAAACCCTGTCGTAGCAAGATGGTGCTCCACCTCTCTGCATATGTCCTAAAACAGAAACACGGATGTCGTATTCTGGCAAATGCTGTTCGATGTAATCTTTAAGTTCAAAGACATTCTTACCCATCTTATCGCCTTCGGCAACGACAACAATACTTGAAGATTTTCCTGATGCCTTGCTTTTTTGAAGTGATTCTAATAATCTGTCCAAACCTAAATCTTCTTCTGGAATAAGAATTTCTTCGGCTCCAGCTCCTATTCCGGCATTTAGGGCGATATGTCCAGCATCACGACCCATAACTTCAACGAAGAAAAGTCGGTTGTGCGAACTTGCCGTATCACGAATCTTATCGATACATTCTACAACCGTGTTCAAAGCGGTATCGTATCCCAAAGTATGGCTTGTTCCGAAAATATCATTATCAATAGTTCCTGGAATTCCCATCACTGGGTAATTGTATTCGTTATTGAAAACCTCGGCACCTGTAAAACTACCGTCTCCGCCTATAACAACCAAAGCATCAACTCCAGCTTTTACAAGGTTTTCGTGTGCTTTTTTACGGCCTTCTGGCGTCATAAATTCTTTTGAACGGGCCGACTTTAGAATCGTTCCTCCCTTGTTTACAATATTATTTACAGAACGAGGTCCCATTTCTTTGAAGTCGCCTTCAATCATACCTTGATAACCTCTATAAATTCCTATACATTCGATGCCGTGAAAGGCACAAGTCCTTACAACAGAACGTATAGCGGCATTCATTCCAGGCGAATCACCACCAGAAGTCAGAACCCCGATCTTTTTTATTGTTTTTGACATTTTTTTAATATTAAAATGCTAATTTAACAAACATAAACAATTAAAGATAGTACGTTATTAATAATTTAATACAGTACTAACATTTCAAACGTTTTCGTTGATAAGTTTTTAATATTGTCGGATTTATGAGTAAAAAATAGTAGAAAAATTACGAATAATCTGGTTTCGCAATCGAAATTTCATCAATTGTAGAATTATTGAATTATCAGTCCTCTTTTGCAGGAATTGCTTCAGCATTGTTTTTAGGCTCTGTTTTCTTTTTCTTATCAGGAAAATTCATATACTCTGGAGCAATTTCAGAATCAGGAATAATATCATCCTCAATCTTAACTTTGTCTAGTTGATGGTTCTTGAAAATTTTGTTGACCAATTCTTTAAAGGTATCAAAATCGACTTCATAGGTGATACCAATTCCTTGAGTATAGCCAATTCCTTCTCCTATATAATTAATGTCATTTTCTCGGTTGAAAACACGAAGGTTCAAACTTCCATCTTCGTTCACCCTGTATTGCACTTCTACATTACCAACTATTGCAGATTCGTTGATTCCTCCAACAGGAACTCCCACCTTACCATTAATGGATATCCTTTCATTAACTTGAGTGGAAACCGTTACTCCAACCGAACCATCGGCTTCGTTTCCTGGGGTTCTATCGGCAGAAACAATATCAATTCCTACTTTTACCTTATCATCTGGATTTTGAAAAATATCATCAAAAATACCTCCAGCCGTTTCAAAAAGATTTTGAGCAATGGCACTTTGATTTACACCATCTTGACTTAAAAATCCTCCAGTACTCAATAAAGTCAATGCTTGTGTCTGACGAATGTCCTTATCCCCAAGCTTGGTTTGGATTTCAGATTTCAACACAGAGCTTATGGTTGGGAAATTGATGCTAAAATCAGGTTCAGGACTACTTAAACTTCCCGTAATTCCAATTCCTACTTCTACAGGAACCTTTCGGTTTACAGATGGATTATCCAACAATACTGATGGATTGGCTGTGGTTTTATAAATGGCTTCCAGATTCAATCGGGCTCTCATCGGATCGCCTTCCCAAACAATGGTACTAAACTTTTTTACATCCAAGCGCTTATCGATAAGACCTCTGTAACGGAAATTATAAGAACCTTCATAAACTTGATAATCTCCAATCATATTGAACTTTCCGAGCGTGTTGATTTCAAGCAAAAGTGTTCCGTTTCCTTTTGCTTTCATTCCGTGACCCGTTTCCCTGTCCAAAATAACTTCTATTTCAGCTTCAGGCGTTACATCCAATTCAAATTTCAATTCCAAACCTTTATAATCGCGAACCTGAGCCAAAATTCCTTTCTGAAGATTGTATTTTTCTTCTGGTGTCAAGAAGTGCATAAAACTTTTATTCCCTACAGATTCTGCATTATTGATTGGAATCTTAATCTGAGTACCACTTTTAGATTCAGCTACAACTTCTATAAAAAGTCCGTCCGTTGGTCCTGAAATTTTAGCCGTTCCATCAATAAAGGCTGTACCATAATAGGCGGCATCTTCAGAATCTTTGGTATCCAAAACAAGCAATCTATCACTATCAATGGTTAAATCAAGGTTCCACTTAGAGAAGTTTTTGTGCTTGATGACACCATTTATTTTTCCGTGAGTATTATGTTTAGTGTCAACTAAAGTTGCATTTTGGAAGATAAATTGATTTTCTGCCAAATCTATTATAGAACTTTCTTTAAAAGCATAATCAACATTCAGATACGGGATTTTCAAACCAGCCTTGTCGAGAAAGAGTCGTCCGTTGACTTCAGGACTATTCAAGCTGCCGGAAATATTGGACGTTCCGGAAACAAATCCCCGAATATTGGATATGACGGTTCCCCCGAGCGGACTCAATGCCGACAAGTTGAACTGGTCAAACCTTAAATCCAAATCCATGATGGTTTGCTTATTTTCAATCGTAAAAGTTCCTTCTGCCAAGAATGATTCTACATTTTTATTTTCCAGGCTTGAATCGATTGTGAACTTGCTAAAAGAATCATTTCCAGCAATATCCACGTTCAGATTCCCTAATTCAATATCGTTAACATGCAAGCTATCAACCTGAACCGAAGCGGTTGGCCTGTAAACATTATTATTTTGCTTGAAATCTATCTTCCCGTTTAAATTACCTGCTACTTCAAGACTGTCGATTGATGGAATAATCTTGCCTAGATTTACGTTTTCAAAATTCAGTTGCAAATCCTTGAAAGTCGAATCCCGAAGTTTTCCCATCAACTCTATTTTTTGGTTTTCGTGGGTCATTACAAAATTCTCAATGGCGAAATTTTTCAGCTTCTTATCAAAAACAACCTTATTGTCATCTGTTTCATCTTCATTTAAAAACCACAGATAATCTTTGAATTTTACTTCTGATTTTTTCAAACCTACAACGCTATTGTTTTGCTTATCGATTGTATGATAAAAGTTTAGATTGTAGAAATCATCCGCCTTTTTGCCTCCTTTAAACTCTGTTCTGGCAAACAAAGTATCATTTGCTGTGACATTTATAAAGCTAAATTCTGAAAACTTGTAGTATTTGGTTTGAATGGTATCCATCTCAACATAAGCATTGTAGAGTGGGTTTTTATTGTCGATGTCAATCTTTATCTTGTCAAAATAATTATCAAAAGCCTTGATTCCTGGCGAATTGAAGACGAGTTTGAATTCATCTTTATCAGAATTGATGCTTCCTCTTACAAATGTATTGGCGCCAACTTCAATACCAGGATAAAAGATTTCAATGATCTTATTATAGACACTGAAATTAAATTTAAGATATTGTCCTTTTGAGACTTTATGGGGTTCGTAATTGGCGTATAAACTTCCTGCTGCATTTTGAGCCATTTTCAACAACTGGTTGAATTTGAATTTTCCAACCAATTTTCCTTCTATAATATCCGGAGAGTTTATCGTAATGGTTCTTTCTCTATTGGCATCAAAAGAAGATTCCAAAGTAAAATCATCAAAAATGTAATTGTCTTTTTGATTCTGATAGGCAGTTTGAGAGATTTTTATAATTCCGGCAAGATTGTCAATATTGTTTCCAGAAATATTCATCTCGATATCACCTTTGAAAACCGAAATGGAATCTTTCATAAAATGCAGCTTTTTCAAATCAGCATAATCAATTTTTGTATGAAAATCATAACGTAAATCTTTCTTGCTCAAATCGACCAAACCATCAAAATCCATCAATAAATTAGGGTCGTTTATATTTAATTTTCCTTTAAAAATAGGCGTTTTAAAATTCCCATCAACGTTAATATTAGTATAGGTATATTTGTTATAATAAAGCTTAGAAATCTTTCCGCTCACGATGGTATTCAGGTATTTTTTGGTGAATCCTTTTCCATCTACATCAAGATTCAGGCTTACTTTTCCTATTTCCTTTTCACCCAGAAAATTTCCGATATTAAAATTATCCAGCTCAACATTTCCTACATAAGATGCATTGTCAATATTATCAATATCGGTCATCTCTAAATTTGATTTGATGTTTCCGATAGCGGTTGACATAAAAAAATCGGTTGTGATTGTTTTCTTTGTAATTTCAGCCGTTCCAACCAAATTGAACTGTCCAAGATTCTCAAGAGATGTCGGTAATTTATTCCCAAGAACGTTTGGTAATAAAGCAACCAAGTCATCATAATTAGAACTTACTTTATAAAAATCGCCTTTCATATAAAATTCCTGTTCCCCTTTTCCAAGAAGATTTTTGAAATTTACATTTCCTATGATTTGTGATTTCTTCTCATCAATCAGCTTTAAATTCTTGAACGTAATGTTGTTTAAAGTTCCATCAATTTTAGCCTTCAAATCAAATTTCTGATTTTTTCCTAATTCATCGTAAAAATACCTGATGTCATTTGTTGCAAGAGTAGATTCATCAATTTTCACATCAAAAACTACACGGTTGTTGAAATCTTTAAAATCTTCACGATTATATTTTAAAACCACTTTTCCTTTAAAAAATGACTCCTTTGTGGTCAAATCCAAATCTTCCAAAACGATACTGGTTTTAGAATAGCTGAATTTCGAACTCAAATTTTCAACAAACAAACCACGATGGTCCTTGAAAGACATCTTGTTTATTTTGGCCGAAACATCCGGACCGTAAATCTTAAAATTGTTTAAAGAAGCATTTAATTTGGTAAAATCGACACTTTTGGGGTCTTTGATATTTTCGTCAATAACCATAAAACGGCTATTGGTAAAATAAGCATTCTTGGCCTGAAGCAGAAATTTTTTCTTGGAAGTCGATGGTTTTCCATCATCAAAAAGGTCAATGAATCGGTCTAGGTTGGTATCTTTTTCTCCTTTGTAGTTTTTGAGGTTAAAAACCAATCCGTCTAGTCGGATATCACCAAAAAGCAAATCACCATCAATGGCTTTGCTGATATCTAAAATATTGGTTTTGATTCGGTTGGCATAAATCAAAGTATCCTTGTGATGGTCTCTAATCATCACCGTTTTCAACTTTACGCCTCCAAAAATAGAAATTGCAACCTGCTCAACATTTATATCAGTTCCATAATCCTCATTGAGCATATTGGTAACGTAACTTCCAATTTTTGTTTGAACAAAAGGCAACGAAAGCAAGATACCAGAAAGCAACAAAAACAATATCAATCCGAGTAAAACTCGAAATATGATCTTCTTGAACTTTCTTATCCTTGATACTTTGTTTACTTTTTCCAAAAATTTTATTTTGAGTAGGGAAATAGAGAAGCTTCGATAAAAATCTCTATTTTTGTAACCGATGTAAAATTAGAGAATTTTTACGTCTAATTGTCAAATATAACTCAAAATTCGTGCCCTTTATTATGCCCAAAAAGCCTGTTTTTATATTAGCAATTGAAAGTTCCTGTGATGACACTGCAGCAGCTGTATTGAAGGACGACAAAGTACTCTCGAATGTTGTTGCAAATCAGCTGATTCACAACGAGTTTGGAGGGGTTGTTCCTGAACTTGCTTCGAGAGCCCATCAGCAAAATATTGTTCCCGTTATTGATGCGGCACTAAAAAAAGCAAACGTGAAAAAAGAAGAACTTTCGGGAATTGCTTTTACGCAAGGTCCTGGGTTGATGGGGTCGCTTTTGGTGGGAAGTTCTTTCGCAAAGTCATTGTCACTGGCGTTAAATATTCCTTTGATTGCGGTAAACCATATGCACGCTCATATTCTAGCACATTTTATTGATGAAGAAGGATTTGACAAACCTACTTTTCCTTTTTTAGCCTTGACGATTTCCGGAGGGCATACTCAAATCGTGAAAGTGAATCATTTTTTTGATATGGAAATTATCGGTGAAACTACTGATGATGCCGTTGGAGAGGCATTTGACAAGAGTGCTAAAATACTCGGATTGCCTTACCCTGGAGGACCTTTGGTTGATAAATATGCACAACTTGGAAACCCAAAAGCTTTTGCCTTTACAAAACCTAAAGTTCCAGGACTTGATTTTAGTTTTTCTGGATTGAAAACTGCCATCTTATATTTCATACAAAAGAAAGTAGCCGAAAATCCTGATTTTATTTCAGAAAATATCAATGACATTTGTGCCTCTATCCAACATACCATTATTGAAATTTTGATGGACAAATTGAAATTGGCAGTCAAGGAAACCGGAATCAAGCAGATTGCAATTGGCGGAGGAGTTTCGGCAAATTCTGGCATCAGGACGACTTTGAAAGAAGCCGAAAAAAAATACGGATGGAAAACCTTTGTTCCAAAATTTGAATATACAACCGATAATGCTGCAATGATTGGAATTGTAGGTTATCAAAAATTCCTGGCTGCAACTTTTGAAGATGCGACGGTAGTTTCTAAAGCGAGAATACAATTCTAAAAAAACTATGCAATTATTTTACAATCCAACCATTACAGCAGCTACAGAAGGTTTTGTTTTTGACAAAGAAGAAAGCAAACACATTGTAAAAGTAATGCGAAAAAAACAAGGCGATATCTTATTTGTAACCAATGGCTTAGGCTTTTTATTTAAAACTGAAATTGTTATTGCAATGGATACCAAATGCTCGGTAAAAATGGTTTCATTTGAAAAAAGCGAACCCTTGAAGTATCATTTACATTTGGCAGTTGCTCCAACTAAAATGAATGACCGTTACGAATGGTTTTTGGAAAAAGCAACCGAAATGGGCATCTCAGAGATTACGCCTTTAATCTGTGACCATTCGGAGAGAAAATTTATAAAAACAGACCGTTTTGACAAGATTATCCAATCGGCAATGAAGCAGTCCTTGCAATATTATCTTCCGAAATTAAACGAGCCGATATCGTTCAAAGACTTTATGAAAACCAAAAATGAGGGCTTATATTTGATTGCACATTGTGAGGAAACTGATAAAAAATCGTTGAAAGATGTTTTGAAGCCAAAAGAAAACATTACAATCTTGATTGGACCCGAAGGCGATTTTTCTGAGAAAGAAATAAAAATGGCATTAGAAAATAGTTACATTCCTGTATCTTTGGGAAATACAAGATTGCGAACTGAAACAGCGGCCGTTGTGGCTTGTCATTCAGTAGCTTTTGTAAATGAATAATACAGTTCAAAATTAAATTAAATTACATAAGTAAATCTAATATGAAAAAAACACTACTTTTTATACTATTCTTTGTTGTTTCTAATTCAATCGCTCAACAGAACAACCAGTTTTTAAGCATTGATACTCCAACATCTCTTTGTAATCCTGGCGACTGTTTTCAACTTACTACAAATTATCTTGATTTGAAAAGTACATCTCAATACAGTGTCACAAATATTAATTTCAATCCATTATTTAGTTTTACTGGTGGAACCTTGATTGATATAAGTCTTGATGATCAATTTACCCATGTATCTTTACCTTTTTCATTTTGCTTTTATGGTAGTACCTATCAAAATATAGCAATTGGTTCTAATGGAGTTGTTGCATTTGATCAGGCCAGTAATGAATGCCCTTATGCTTTTTCTACTGCAATTCCTGATGTCAACTTCCCAATCAAGAATGCAATTTACGGAGTGTATCAAGACACTGACATAACAGGTGTCCTGGCAAATCCTGAAATTCAAAATGTAAATTATTATACCACTGGAACAACTCCGAATAGGGTTTTTGTAATCAATTATAATGAGTTGCCACTTTATCAATGTGGTTCGTCAGATCTTCAAACTTATCAAATTGCTCTCTATGAAACCACGAATATAATTGACGTTTATGTCAAAAAAAGAACATCTTGCACAAATGCTAATTTGGGTAATGGTCTGATTGGAATTCAAAACCAAACTGGTACAAATGCTGTTGTACCACCAAATAGAAATACTGGAACCTGGAATACTACAAACGAAGCTTGGCGATTTTCTCCTTCTGGAAGTTCATTGCTTAATAGTTTTATTTGGTCTTTGAATGGAGCTACTCTGCCTAATGAAACACAAGATTCCTTTACTATTTGTCCTGAAGAAGGCGATACTATAAGCGTTACCATGAGTGTAATCAATTGTGATGGTTCGCAAATCAACTTTTCTTCGAGTCTGGACGTCAACTTTGAGCCAACTCCGGCATTTTCAAACCCAATTGATTTGGTAATTTGCTCTGAAAATGCTCCATTTACTGTTGATTTGACTACAAATTCTTCAACTGTTTTAAATGGATTGAATCCTGATGATTACATTATTTCCTATCATCAAACTCAAACTAGTGCTGAACAGTTAACGGGTGGTATTCAATTTCCAGAAACTTATACTTTTGTTGAGGACGAAGTAATTTATATGAGCATTGAAAACTTTAACACAATATGCTATTCTGTTTTCCCTTTTACTGTTTCTGCTTCAGAGCCACCAAGTGTACCTGAAGGATTAGCTTCCCAAGGTTTTATACCTGGCGAAACTTTGGAAGATTTAGAAGTTACTGGTGAGAATATCCAATGGTATGACGATGCATTTGAAGGTAATTTGCTTCCAAACACAACGCCTTTGCAAGAAAACTTCACCTACTATGCTTCGCAAACCAACGAAGCAGGTTGTGAGAGTGTAGCCCGAAACCCAAATCCAGTTTCCAATAGGCTTGCTGTAACGGTTTATTCTGCTTTAGGCATAAAAAATTATGACGTAAAAAATGTAAAGATTTATCCAAATCCAACAAAAAACACTTTGAATATAGAAGCTGAAAGCACTATCTCTTTAATTGAAATTCACAATTCACTTGGACAAAAAATAATCACTAAAACCAATTCATCAAACAAGCTTTTTGTTGATTTAACGGATGTTAGTTCAGGTGTTTATTTTATAAAAACATATTCCGAAGAAAATATTCAATTCACAAAAATCATCAAAAACTAAAATCATTATTTTTAATGAAAAAAATAAACTTTATCTTAATTTTATTGGTTGCTGCAATGGGATTTTCGCAGGAAATTGCACTTCTAAAATACAACGGAGGTGGCGATTGGTATGCAAATCCGACCTCTTTGCCAAATCTGATAAAGTTTTGCAACCAGAATATCAATACCAAAATCAAGCAAAAACCGGCGACTGTCGAATCTGGAAGCCCAGATTTGCTCTCCTATCCTTATGTCCATTTGACCGGTCACGGAAATGTGGTTTTCAATGATAATGACGTTACCAATCTTAGAAATTATATGGTTTCGGGCGGTTTTTTACATATTGACGATAATTATGGTTTGGACCAATACATTCGAAAAGAAATCAAGAAAGTATTTCCAAATAATGAACTCATAGAGATCCCTGCCAATCACGCTATTTTTCAAAAACCATATTCTTTTCCTGCCGGAATTCCAAAAATTCATGAGCATGACGGAAAACGGCCACAAGCTTTTGGAATTTTTATCGAAAACAGATTAGTCCTTTTATATACCTATGAAACCGATTTGGGCGACGGTTGGGAAGACCCAGAAGTAAACAATGACCCTGTAGAAGTCCGTCAAAAAGCATTGAAAATGGGAGCCAACATCATCAATTATATCTTTAACAACTAATTCAAACATGATAACATCAAAAACAATTTCCGATGGAATTTTAAGAGCACTGGCTACAATTGTGATTGTTGGCTTGATTCTTTATTTTTTATTTCAAATACAAGTTGTTATCATTTACCTTGTCGTAGCATTGATACTTACACTGATTGGAAACCCAATTTTAAATTTTTTTAAAAGACGGCTGAAATTCAATAACCTTTTTGGCACCATCGCCACACTTTTTATTTTCGTTTTGATAATTGCAGGTTTTATAATGATGTTTGTTCCTCTTATTTCCTCTCAAAGTCAAAGTCTTTCGCTTTTGAATACTACAGAAATTGAAAAAAATATAACGCAACTTACCAATCAGATAACTACTTTTTTAGACCATCATAATATTGATTCGGCTCAAATGCTGAAAGAAGCCAATATTTCATCAAAGGTAAATTTCAATTTTATACCTAACTTTTTGAATTCAATCTTAGGAACCATTAGCAGTTTCGGAATGGGTCTGGCTTCTGTATTATTTATTACTTTTTTCTTTTTGAAAGACCGAGTGATGTTTATCATTGGTGCAAAAAAAATACTACCTGACAGTCAAGAAGATAAAATCTTAAATTCACTAGAAAAAATCAATATCCTCCTTTCGAGATACTTTATTGGCTTGCTATTGCAACTTTCGATTGTGTTCGTTTTGTATCTAGTTGTGTTGCTAATTTTTGGAATCGAAAATGCCTTAATCATTGCATTCTTGTGTGCTGTTCTGAACATTATTCCGTATATCGGTCCCTTAATTGGTTCTGTATTGGCAGCCGTTTTAACGATGATAAGCAATTTAGGAAGCGATTTTCAAACCGAAATTTTACCGCTAACCATTTATGTTTTGATTGGTTTTTGGATTGTCCAAGTGATTGATAACAACGTTTCCCAACCTTTGATTTTTTCCAGTAGTGTCAATTCGCATCCACTAGAAATTTTTCTGGTAATTTTGATTGCTGGATTCATGTCGGGAATTTTAGGGATGATTCTTGCAGTTCCAATTTATACGATTTTGAAAGTTGTAGGTAAAGAATTTTTCCCGGAAAATAAAGTAATTAAGATTCTTACCAAAAATATTTAATTTGAATTTTTCGATCGTAGATAGTGAAATACAAGACTTTATCAATAGAAATATTGGTACAGATGTTTCCAAACTCGCTTTGCAAAAAAATCCGTTTCCAGAATTCAATTGGACCGAAATCTTAAATCAGATTGTCTCAAAAACGAAAGCAAAAGACAAATTACCAACTTGGTTTTCGACTTCTGAAATTATCTATCCTTCTAAAATTTCTGTAGAGCAAACTTCTTCTGAAAAAACAGCTTTCTATAAATCGACATTGGTTTCGGGCGAAAGCCTGATTGACTTGACAGGCGGTTTTGGCGTAGATGATTATTATTTTTCAAAACAAATAAAAAAAGTTGTTCATTGCGAAATCAACGCTGCACTTTCTGAAATTGTCAAGCATAATTTTGAAAAATTAAAGGTTGGAAATATTGAATGCTTTACTGGCGACAGCTTGGATGTCTTACAAAACTTGAACACTAAATTCGACTGGATTTATATCGACCCATCCAGAAGAAATGACGCGAAAGGAAAAGTTTTTATGTTGAAAGACTGCCTTCCAAATGTTCCTGAACTGCTTGATTTATACTTTTCCTATTCTGAAAATATCCTCATAAAAACAGCTCCGATTTTGGATATTTCGGCCGGATTATCCGAACTGAAAAATGTAAAAACCGTACACATTATTGCAGTTGACAATGAAGTAAAAGAATTGTTGTGGGAAATCCATAAATCGTATAATGGAAGTATTTCTATTAAAACCATTAATCTATCAAAACAGACTGAAATTTTCGATTTTGTTTTAGATGAAAATACGAATCCTACTTTCGATTTACCAAAAAAATATCTTTACGAACCGAATAGTGCCATAATGAAATCGGGCGGTTTTGATACAATTTGCAATCATTATAGTGTTGATAAACTCCATCAGCATTCGCATCTTTATACATCAGATGAACAAATACCTTTTTCTGGAAGAGTTTTTGCGATTGAAAAAACACTTCAATACAATAAAGCAAGTATGAAGGAATTTCTTGAAAACAAAAAATTTAATATTACCACCAGAAATTTTCCAGAAACAGTTGAAGCAATTCGAAAAAAATGGAAGATACGGGATGGTGGCAATGAGTATTGTTTTTTTACAACTGATATGAATAATGATAAAATAGTTTTAATTTGCACCAAAATAAATCAATAATGAAATCCCTATTATTTACTCTTTTTATCTTTTTTCAATTTACGGCTTTCGCCCAAAAGGATTGCGATTATAGCACCAATGTTGTGGATACAATCGGAACTTATAAAGCTACAAAGGATTATTTGGTTCACGAACGCATCTTTGCAGGAAACTCAACATATATTTTCTTTTCATTAGTAAATGTTGATGGAACTCCCTATCTAAAGGTTCAAACAGTAAATAAAAGCAGTGATTTTATAAAGGCGACTTGTTTTGATGCTAATTCAAAAATATACCTTCAATTGTTTAACGGAAAGGTAATTACCCTCATCCATACCAATACTGAAACTTGTGGCAATATGGTTCGCGTTGAAGAAGAAAATAAAAACACAAGGATTTTAACCGGCGATTTTATGTTCTTAAAAGGTTCTTTTGAAGATTTAAAGTCCTCGCCAGTTTCGCTCATAAGAATCAAATACACAACTGATAATCAGGATTATGTATTTAAAAAAGAACTTGTTTCAGAATTGATGAAGCAAACCTATTATCCTGAAAACTACTTTATGGATTATATAAAGTGTATCGAAAATAACTAGTCGCATTTCCATTTAAAATTCGATAATTTATCTACTGAAGCATTATTCAGATTGTAATGCCACCACTCCGATTCAAAAATTTTGAAGTTGTGTTTTTGCATAGTTTCCTTTAATACTTTTCTGTTCTGGATAATTTGACTGTCTAATTTAAGGTAGTTATGACTCGCCTCTATTCCAAAATGGTCGAAGGTAGTTCCCATGTCCAATTCTCTTCCCTCCGAATCTACCAAAGTAATATCTACAGCTCCTCCTCTATTGTGTATTGAACCCTTTGAAGGATCGGCCACATATTTTGGATTAGAAACTATTTTCCACATCCTTTTTTGTATTTCCAGCGGCCTGTAGCAATCAAATAATTTAATCTTATAACCTTGCTTCATAAAATTGTTATTTGCTTCTACTAATGCCTTGACCGTCTTTAATCTCAAGTAACATTCGGCACAATCATAAACTTTTGCTTTCAAGAAATTATCTTCGGTTGCATATTTCATATCGTAAACAAAATCTTGGCTGTAATCCTTCAGGTTTACAAATGTTGTATCATTGACAGCTGAATTTTCATCGCTTTTATCTTTCGATACATTTTCAACAATTGATTCTTTTTGTAATGAATCATTTGAAGTAAAATTATTCGTTTCCGTTTTCTTACACATATTGGATAATAATGCAAGAGTTAATAAGCATATGTATTTCATAAATATCTATGTTGTAGCATTTAAAAATTTTCGTGGATGCTATCAATTATTTCACTAATTTAGTTTTTACAAAACAATTAAATTTAAAAAATTATGAAAAAGTTATTAGTAATTTGTCTGGCGCTGTTTATTGCTGGATTTGCAAATGCCCAAGAAGTCAAAAAAGTAAAATCAAAAGCAAAGCTGGAAAGCGCTGAGATTAAAAAAGATGCGTCAAAAGCAAAGAAAGAAATCAAATCAGAAGCTGACAAAACGGCAAAAGAGGCAAAGAAAGACGTTCAGTCTAAAAAAGAAATCATCCAGAAAGATGTAAAAGTGGCGAAAGAAACCGCTGCAGAGAAAAAAGCTAATGCTGCAACCAAAGACAAGGTTACCGGAACCTACAATGGCAAAAAAGTTTATACAGGACCAAAAGGCGGACGATATTACATTAATTCTAACGGTAATAAAACCTACATTGATAAGAAATAATCCAAATTAAAACTACTGTAAGCCAGTAGTTTTTTTATAAAAGCTTTACAAAACAAAAAACCTCACTATTTCTAGTAAGGTTTTTGTGAAGGCAGAAGGATTCGAACCTTCGACCGTCCCGATTGGAAATCGGGATGCTCAATCCAACTATGCTATTCCTGTACTTTATTTATTAATTTTTCAATTCTTATTCTACTTTTCCATTTTTTGACTTCCAATTCTCGACGGTATGATGCTGATTTGGTTTCAAATTCTTCGAAATATACCACAACCCATTCTTTGGCTTTTCCAGTAAATCCGGAATGATTTGACAAATGTTTTCGCAAACGTTCATCTAATCCCTCGGAAGTATGACCAACATAATATTGATTTAAGGTTTTTGAATGTAAAACATAGAAGAAGTTCATTGGAATTTAGCTTGTATAAAACAAAAAAGCCACTCAAATGAGTAGCTTTTTATGTGAAGGCAGAAGGATTCGAACCTTCGACCGCCTGCTTAGAAGGCAGGTGCTCTATCCAGCTGAGCTATGCCTCCATTTTTCTTTTAAAACTTAAATGGAAAAAAGTTTATTTTGTCGGGGTGGCAGGATTCGAACCTGCGGCCTCCTGCTCCCAAAGCAGGCGCGATAACCGGGCTACGCTACACCCCGAGGTGCAAAAAAGCGGAGAGTAAGGGATTCGAACCCTTGGTACAGTTTCCCATACGCATGTTTAGCAAACATGTCCTTTCGGCCACTCAGGCAACTCTCCAATGATCAATGAACGTATATCTTT